>ENA-UONZ01000426-UONZ01000426.1-human-gut-metagenome-genome-assembly--contig:-C93old-NODE-426-length-71179-cov-42.284953_pt1 | contig 71179 bp, 67 predicted proteins | sample MGYA00242468_ERZ724015 | MGnify/ENA metagenome assembly ERZ724015
TTTATTGCTTATTATCCGCACCCAAAAAGTTGCATTTATAAGTTGAACTCAAGATCAATATATGTGATATTGTTTGTTTTTAATATATCATTCAATATATAATCGTAATCGGTAACGTTGCCCTCCGTAACGTTTAACAATCCTTGTCTGTTCCATCTTTTGTATAATTCTGCATTACTATTGTCGCTTAATGCAGATGCAGGTAGGAAATAGCGATTGAAGAAGTAATATTTTCCGTCCGTGTCAAACAAATAAGAGATTGCAGTTAAATCGCTGACTGCGGAAAGGTCTACACCACAATAGCAACATAGACCGCTAAAATCTTCAATATTCAATTTTTGTGTAGCATTGATAATATGTGTATCAGTAATCCAGACATTTGAAGTTGATAACCACTGATTCAAATTCTTTGTGCGTACACTAACTTCAAGACTTGATGTATTTTTTGCCTTCGTTATCTCTGACTGGATGAAGTCAGCCGTAACAGTAATATCTAAATTGGGATTTGCTTTTATCCATGTAGTTTCATCGTCCCAATTATCATCACTATCTAATTCAAAGATGAATGCTTGCAAACTATCATCTTCTTTCAATCCGTTCAATATCTCTTTGCATGTATTGTATTTTTCTTTGCAGATTCCAAATGTGTTAAATCCTGCTGTTGATATTTCAATCAACAAAGGCTGTTCACGCATTCCCATACTTGAACTAATTATATCAATCATCTTTGAATCCTTTGCTTCGTGTTCCTCGTCAATGATTGCAAAACTTAAATTGTAACCATCCAATTTTGAAGTATCACTACTTACTACCTTGATGAAATTATTTTTGAATTTGATTAAATCCCTGTAAACGCTTATTATCTTTTCTTTTGCATCCAAACTCTTTGCGAAATTTGAAGTAATTGAAAGCAATATCTTTGCCTGTTCTCTTGAATTTGCTGCAAAAAATATTTCGCTTGCTGCTTCATTGTCTGCAATCAGATGGTATAAACTTAATGCAGCGCATAACGCACTTTTACCATTCTTTCTTGCCATCAAAATAAACGCATTGCGGCAAACTCTTGTATTATCCTTTTTGTACTTGAATCCGTAGATTGCAGCAATAATTAGCGTTTGCCATGCTTGCAATATAAACTGCTTGCCGTTGTGTTTTCCTAAATAATGGCGAATTAATGAGATGAAATTAATAACACGTTGAACTGCTGCATTATCAAAGTAATATTCATCTTTTTTCAAAAATGACAAAAAGCGATTGCACGCAAGTTTAATACTCTTACATGCAATAACTCTATCATTTAATACATCTTGAATATATTGATAGTATATTGTGTTTGTTATGTCTGTTGTTGCGTTCATTAATTGAATTATTCACCTAATAAGTCGTTTATTTTATCTTCAATCTCTTCTTCTGAAAATTCATATCCAATCTTTATTGCTTCATTGATTAATCGTTTAATTCTATTGTATTTTGAAATTGAAGTTAATGCGCATTTTAATGCAATCGCAATATCTCTACTATCACTACTATCTACCTTATTTTTTACTTCGTATAAAAAAGTTTCTAAATCTTCAATATTATCTAATATTCTATTCATAATTTTATCGTTTTTCTACATCATTTTTTTAAAACATTGAAAGCGGGCTATCTTCATCTTCTTCTACGTCATCACCATTTAATTTTGCAGCCGCTTTAACCGTTAATCCGAACTCGTTTAATAACTTGATGATTTGAATTTGTGCATCATTTTGACATTTCAACAGAGGATGTTTAACCAAAACTCCAAATCGGTCTGTTACCATAATACCATCAACTTTTATTGCATCCCTGCATTGATAAAAGACTGAAAAATTATCTGCCAGCATTGATAATGACGGCAACCACTCGTTTTGTATCCTTTTATGCTTTTTGATTAAGTAAGTGTGTATGTATCTCATTGTCGTTTGTACTTCATTGTCGTACATGCTATAAATTTTGTTTGCTTCGTTACTTTTGATTCTCATTGTATTAGTTCTTTTTTATATATAAATATGTATAATAATGAGAAAATCAAGGTTTGTTAAAGAAAAAGTGGGAAAATGTGAAAAATCTTTGGATTTTAACAAAATTACGTGTACATTTGGAAGTGAAGATATATTTATATAATAGAAAGACGGATTGCAAGACGGTTGCAAGTAGTATTTTTTCAGTTTAGGGCTACTTGCATTTACTTTCTGATTTGAACTAAACTGATTTAATAATGATTTAACTAAACTGTAAACTTATGGAAGAATTAGAAAAGAAAATTGAATATCAATTCATCCCTGCACCTTTGAATTTATTTTATGTATGTGATGTTTATACATACAGTCTACTATTAGCCCTCATCCAAAAAGAAAGCTATTGGAAATTGAAAGATAAATTATCCTCTGACGGTTATTTCTTTATGTCAATTGAAGAAATAAGTGATATTATATACCTTTTCGATAGAGGTGATATTAGATGTACAATTGAAGCATTGTATATAAATGGTATTATTGATGTGAAATGCAATGGAATCGGACGTGGTTCAAAAAATAAAATTGCCAATGAGTTTAAAATCAATTATGATAAAATCAAAGAATTTGATGAAATGTCAATTTTTGACATAAAAGAATTTAATGTTAGAATTGAAAAGTTGAAAAGAGGTACAAAAGTAACTTATGATACTACATGTAGCGAAGAACCATGTAAAAGAGCACGTAAAAAAGTGAACACTAAATCAGTACAAGATTCAACGCAACAATCAACGCAACAATCAACGCAAGATTCAACGCAAGTTTCAACGCAAATTGCGTCCAATGTTGCTACCACCACTATATATAATATAGAAGAAAAAGAAAAAATAGAAAATCTAAATAAAATAGATAATATAGATTCTAATATTAGTAATATAGTAGAAATTGAAAAAACTGTTGAAACAGATGATAAAATTGAAATGATTGATAATACTTCAAATGGAACTGCTGACGCTAACACTTCTTTTAATAATGATAATATTGAAAATAAAGCTGATATTCCAACTTTAAACGAAAAAGAAATAGATTCTTCAACTGATAGACAATCTTTCAATGAAGAGCCTAAAAATGACACTAACGTTGATGTATTAAATGAAGTTGCTGACGCTAATATTTCTTTCAATAGAAATGTATTTGAAGATATTGAAACAGAAGATAAAATTGAAATGAATGAAACTGTTGATATGTTGTTTAATGATACTTCAACAGATAGTAATATTCCAAATGGAACTGCTGACGCTATTACTTCAAATAAAGCTCCTGTTTCAACTAAAAATGAAAAAACAACAGATACTTCAACTGATGATAATTTGCTTGATACGATATTTGCCGATGAAACAATTGAAGATAATGATTCCAATAGTTCAACTTATAAAACAGAAAACGATATGATGAGAGATGAAGATAAGAAAGCTATCAATGAATATAAGATTGCAAAGAAGCTACTAACCAATGATGAACGTTCTGCAATACTTAAACTCATCTTTGATAACTTGAAAACTATTCCAAAAGAAGATGCAAACAAAGTCTTAACAGAATACAAGTTCTCAAAGAAAGAAATTGATTATGTAAATGAGTGCTACGCTAATCAATATAGCTATGCAAGTTAGTAACTCAATGGTTGCTGACGCTATTGTTGCCAGCCATTTTCAACAAGTACGAACCGACATTATTGTCGGTTCACTTAATAGATAGTTAATATAAATAAATCAAATAGATTGTATAATGAGAAAGAATAAAACAGGTACAAAAGTATATAGTAGCTTTAGTGATAGCTTCTATTATGGAATAGTTGAAGGAACTTATGCCATCAACAAAAAAAATGAAGAAAGAGTACATAATTATAAATCAAAACAAAGAAAGATTAGAAAAGCATTGAAAAACAAATTAAATTCAAATAAATAATTAATTTAATCAGAAGAAGAATATGAAAGAAAATGATTTTGAAAACTATGTGATGATGAATCCGTACATATTTAGTTTATTAAATCCCAATGAGTTTATTGTGTTTGCGGAAATTATACGATTATGCAACATCAATAGAAATTTTGCATCATTGAAGTATTTTAAAGAAAGATTGAATATTTCAGTTAATACAATTAGAAAGGCAATTAACCAATTAGTAATGTTGAAACTAATATCAAGATACAAAGATGTTAATGTTGGTTGTTATTGCTATAACTTGAATCTTGATGTGATTGCAGACGTTTATAAAAAGCTCAATTCATTTGATAGCATTGAAGAAAGATGTGCGTTTTGTGAAAAATATATTGAAGATTGCAACAAATAAAGTTGTTTTTTACAAATAAAATATATACATTTGAGATATAATAAATGATGTATCAATTATTGTAATTTTCTCATTAAATAATGTACACAAACACTTAATAAGCATGTAATTCAATTTACATGCTTTTTTTCTTTTTAATATTGACAATAATTGAAAATTGAATACTATTTATATACAACTAATTAAAGTTGGTCTACTCATATTATTATATTTAAGTACGTTGGGAAACGGAAAATAATAAATGAATTAATGATTTATTTTTGTTATTTAAAGTGCAATTATTAGCGAATAGTTGCACTTTTTCTACTTTTTGTGATATTTATTAGTATAAGACAAAAATAACAACAAATCTAAATCAAAAGATAATGAGAGACTTAATTTTACTATTGATAGCTATATTGCTATTTCAATTTCATTCAAGTATTACACAATACAACATTGCAAAGATTATCATTGCAAAAACAAGCATTAATAATATTTATTACAAAAGTTGTGTACTACTATGAAGAGAAAAAGAAATAATCAAAAACAGATTGATTTTCAAGAAATGATTGATAGAAATTTTACAGTTTCATTCTTTAATCAATTATTTAATAATATTGAATATACAATGCTTCCAATCAGCGCAAACACGGATTTAACTGCAACAGCAACAACAAACAATAATATACATAAACTACACATTGAAGTGAAAAATAGAAATGTAATGGTTAATGCTTTCAATGATTGCTTTTTAGAAGTTGAAAAATATAAGCATTTGAAAGATGATTGCAAAAATCATATTCCAATCTATGTTGCAATATATGCTGCTGATAATACCGTATGCGTTTGGAATCTATCAAAAATTGATATATCAACAATTCCAGTTAAAACGATTGAAATGAATGAAGTAACATATATAGATGATGAAGAAGAAATAAACAAAGTCGAAAAGGACGTTTTTTTGCTCCCAATTAGACTTTCAACCAAATACCAATACAACTATGCCTTTTCTAAACAAACAGCCTAAAAAGCAAAGGAAATACACGAATGACGAAAAGAGAAAAGCACGTCAAAAGATATACAATTCTTCGAAATGGAAACAATTACGCATTGCAAAACTTCAACAGCAACCATTGTGCGAAGAATGTGAAAGAATTGGTAGAATCACGCCTGCCGAACACGTTCATCACGTTCATACATTTATGAAAGCAAATACGGAAATTGAATTGTTAGCATTAGCATACGACTACAATAATCTAATGAGTTTATGCGCTGAATGTCACAATAGATTGCATCGGGAAATGAAACAGAAGAAGCAATAAAGAAAGCCCTGCAAGGGAAAATTGCAGGGCAAATTGCTTTTTTGTTTGTGCGAAACACGATGTTGAAATAGGACGTTGATTTCATAGAAATGCAATACAAATGATTAGTTACCTATCGTGTTTATGTACTAATGATACAAATACTAATTAAAAAAGGATTATTATTCTATTCTTTTGTATGTCAAAATTGAAGTGTGTCCCAAAATTGTTTCTTCCAACACTAATTTGTCTTTTGTTAGTTCTTTGATAGTGATTTTAAATGTAAATGAAACATTCGATTGATTGTAAATCAATTTACCTTCATTGTCAATTTTCCATGTTCCGTTAATTGTTTGATTAATGCACTTATCATATTCAACATACGCACCGCCTTCTTTAAATTGCGTCCATCCTTCATAGTCGCAAGGTTCAAATTCTTCGGGATGATTGGATTCAACAAATTTCCATTTTCCGACAATTAACGTTGCAACATCACTGTCTTTTGTTTCATCGTCATCATCATCGCCACACGCAATAAACAGCGTAACACTAAACAACATTGCAAGTAATGCAAATAAATTTAATTTCTTCATAACTTTAAATTTTAATGGTTAATAAATTAATTGATTTAATTGATATTGAAAAATGATTTTATTGTATTTAGAATTGATATGCAGTTTGCATCAATTAGAACATGCTCATTATTTGATGAATTAATGCGATGTAGTTCGTTCTTTTTTGTCAATATATACAATGTATCATCTTCAATTAGAACGCTGTATATTGCAGCAATTTCAAGTGTGAAATTTGACTGATTGAAATATACTGTGTTGAAATCAATAATCAAATCAAATTTAGTGCTGAATAGTTGCAACAAGTGAAACGCATTAAGATATGTTGTGCGTTTCATCTTCTTTAATAATGTCTTTAATTCGCATCTCTTCATAGCTATATATCTATTTGCTGATTGTAAGATGCAAAGAAGGTGCAGAACTTACAATGCATTGTAGTTAAGGTACAGCCAATACCCGAATCAAAATGCAGTAAGTCTGCACCTATATCTAATACATACGTATAAACACAGATGCAGACAATCAACGCATCTTTGATTCATATAGTTCAAAATTGGCTGTTTTTAACTACAAATCAGCGTTAAATGTCTTATAACGAATGTTCGATGTTTCCCGAACGCCACAAAGATAAAAATATTTCCTTACATAACATAAAAAAGCCCGAAATTTATTCGGGCTTGCTCTTTCTTCTTCTTTTAGCTTCAACATTTTGTTTTATCAACTTCTCTCTGTTCTTCTGATAGTATTGTTTCTGATATTCTTTATTTGCTTTGCCTTGTCTTTTGTATCGTTGCAAAATTTTGAAGTCTACAAGATGTGTGTTATCTGATGTATATGCTTCTTCAATTCTAAAATCTTTATTGTATATCTTTCTGTTTCTCGTTGTAACATAGTAAGTATATGCAGTATTAATATGCTTTGCATACAATTCTAATTTAATAATGCTATTAGCAACTTTTTCAACCATGCAATAATCAATTATTTCGTGAATTATTTCATATCTCAAATTATCATCTTCAATGTCTGCTATATCATCAATGTTGATGTGCTTAAATGCAATTGAAGTATTCATATTGAATAATATCTGTTCAATTTCGGCTACTTTGTTGTTGTACTCATTCAATTTCTTTTCCAACTCTTTCTTTGTAGAATCTAATTCTTTTTCAATCAATTCGCCATCTTCTTCGCTTATTTTCTGCATAATAATTCGCTTATTCAGAATTGAATAAGCCTTGTTGTTATTCTCAATATCAATGTTTATTTTTTCAATCTTCTGTTTTAAAACTTCAATTTGCAACTGATATGCTGTTTTATCTTCTTCCGTTTGATGCAACATCTGACTAATCTTCAATGTCATTGCCACGTTCCATAAAATTGTATCAGCTAAATTGATTGATATTTCTGCATTATTGCATTTTCCATTATCATTTGTGCACTGATAAACAGCTTTGTTTAAACGTGCAACATATACTCGTTCGCAATCTGCACATTTAAGTAATGATTTGCAATAATATATGTTTTTTACATTCGTCTTTGGTTTGGTTTTTGCCTGTTCCGACATTTCAATAGCCTTATCAATCATTTCTTTTGTAACGATTGCAGGGTACACATTTGTACTTGGTTTTCTATCTTTTTGTCTAACTGTGCCTTGCAATCCTGCATAGCTATAATTTCTTAATATTGTATAAGCGAATGTAAATGCAGAATGTTTGTTGTCATAGCTGATAATTCCACGTTCTTGCAGTTCATTTGCTAATTTATATATGCTCGTCCCACCTTTCAAATACTCATTGAACATGTATTTAACAATCGCTGCTTCTTCTTCATTAATGATGATTTTCTTTGTCGTTGGTTCAACCATATAACCGAACGGAAGCCAGCCACCCACATATTTTCCTTCTTTTCTTCTGCTTTCTTTTGTACGTCTAAATCTATCTGATTTGTTTCTCATTTCTGCATCTGCTAATGCCGCAAACATTGAAAATTGCATTTTTGAAGATGGATTGAGTGAACCGTCTGAATTTAATAATTCAATATAAGGTTTTAATATAACTAATTGAATCTTTCTATCAGTCAAAAATTCAAGTTCATCAAATAATACTTTTTCACGTCGGCTTATACGTGATATTTCCCATGCGAACACACAATTGATACTGGAATCGTTTTTTATAGCATCTTCCATTTCTTGCAATCCCTGCTGTTTAATTTCAATTGCATCTTTTTCATCGCTTGTTGCATATCTACGCTTCAATGCGCTTTCTTGCTTGCATATTGCAATAATATCTTCTTCACAATAGCCTTTCGATAACGCCAGTTCAAACAATTCTGTTTCTTGCTCTCTAAGTGATATTTCCTGCTTTTTAGATTCTGTTGAAACTCTTACCAATAATATACATTTTGCCATAACTCGTTGATTTTTAAGATTATGATGCAAATATAAAGATAAAGTTTTAATGTACCTAATTTATATATATACGTTTAAAAATGATACCCCGCACCGTTGAAACCACGACGGCGATGGCATACGTCCAGGTCGTCTTCCGTGAAATCCCTGTCCGCCCTAGTGGCGGAACAGTGGATCACAATCAGGTCAATCTTCCTCATCAACCTGCCCTTTCATTCTTTTAGCTTTTCTCTTTTTGCGAAAGAAAAACAACACTTCCAATACAACTTCCAAGATTTTGTCAACCATAGCCTTGCATTTTTAATTGATTATTTATTCACTGAATACTAGAACATCGGAGATCCTGCAGAATTGCTCCGTAAGACATTTCTGCGGAATATATCTGTAGAACATCCCTGTCGGATTACTCCGCCGGATCCGGAGCTTCCCCATTGTTATCTCCGTCCTCTCCTCCGCCAGAACCGTCCGGACTGCCGCCATCATCTCCCGAAGCGTTCTTCTTATCCGAGAGCAACTCAAACACCATATTATTATCTCCGCCACGAGTAGTGGCCGTACTGTCGTTTGCCAGTCTGAGGGAATTGTCGACTTTGAAACGAAGATTGACACGGGTAATGCTTCTCACGGTGCAGTCTTTCTCCAATTCCACACCGGGACAGGTCAGCGTGGTATAGAAGATTCCCAACCCCTCCACTTTCACTTTATTGCCTGCCACAAGGACTTTCTTCATCGCGCGGACAAAGGATTTCATGACGTGCGACACATCCTCCACCGAAAGCGAACCGATCGTTTCGATTTCGCGCGCCAGCGCCTCTATTGAATAGATTTTTGACTCCCCCGACTTAGGTTTGAGGGCAAATACCATCGGCGAATCCGCATCGCTGATTCGTTTTCTGCGCTTATAGCGCACCACTGTAACTGTTGCCATACTAAAAATTGTTGTTTCTACGAAAAGAAGGACATTCTTCCTTTCTGTTGGTACAACAAAAGTACGACAACCGAAAGACGGATTAACGGATTACACCGGACTAGGAGAGATTAGAACGGATTAAGAAAGAATAACAAGGAATAAGAGCAAAAAAACAGGTCTTTTTTAAGCTGTGCGCTCACTTCTTACCAATTGCTCCACAGCATTAATGAATGCTTCCGCACGCGGACGAAGCACATCCACCAGAGCAGCGTCACAATAGGCAAAGTCACCATAGTCGCTACTATGGCGTTTATCAAAAAGTAAACCGAAGGTTGTACTATGTTCCAAATCAAGCAAACCCGTCCGGACAAAATGCATTGAAAGTTGTGTTTTTACTCCATTATGGGTATTAGCCTCAATATGACGGTTCAACAACAGAGCAGACGCGGCATAATAACAAGCATAATACAGCCGATTGACCGTTGCGTTAAAATAGTCTCCCGTACGTAATAAATCCGCTTCTCCTAACGTCTGCCTGGCCCGTTCCAAACGATAATCCACCATAGCGGCACGGGTTTCATCATCCAATTGCTCTTTCATAACACAATGCCTTCCCGATTAATGTTAAGTGTCAGTGGTGTAGTAATATTTTCCCATACACGTTTCAACACGACCAATGTATTAATAGCTACCCCCGTTTGCGCTTCCAGTTCGCTTAAAGGACGGCGCAAAGTAAGCTCGGTTTCCGGTGTCAGTTCCTTCTCATCCACTACGATAAGCAAGTCTATATCAGAATCATGCCGGGCTTCCCCACGAGCTTCCGAGCCATAAAGTATGGTACGTGCCGTAGGCGCTATGCGATGCATTGTTTCCGCAATACGATGAACAATATCTGTACGTTTCATAAGCTATTTTTCCTCCTCTCCCACAAAGTTAAGAAAAGAATGGCTAAAACCTATATTTTCTCTCATTTTCTTTTTATCTCACCCCCAAAAACAGCCGGAACAGCTTGGCAAATCCGGTAAAAAAGCGTAACTTTACACTCTATAAATACGGACTAAAAACAATCAGAAAATGAAGACAAATGCAGAGCCGACCGATGACGAAAAGAAAGAGAAAACATTTGAATACCGAAGCTACGGAAAAGGGGAACTTGCCATGTTGTACCTCCCCGACATACAGCAGCAGAGTGCGGTAGACCGTTTCAACAAATGGATAGCCGCCGCTCCGGGACTGAAAGAACGACTCATCGCCACCGGCATGAATCCCCGAAGCAGAAGCTATACCCCCGCACAAGTACGGCTAATCGTAGAAGTGCTGCAAGAGCCCTGAACACAAGTACCGCTCATCCATAGACAAGTACCCCATTAAGCAAGCTCTCTCCCTGCCATTCACTCTTCAAACAGCTCCTTATCCGGCAGCCAGCAACTGGAGTCGAACGTCACACCTCCGACGCGCTGTTCTACGGGAACAGCCGGATCATGCGATTCCACGCACGGCAGGTAACGCCCGCTCACGGGATCATACGCAAAAGTCACCATCCCACCCATTCCGAGATGTTTGAACTTCACCTTATCCACATACACGCGGGTCACCCCCACCTCCTTGTCACGTTCCACTACAATACCATAATCCGCCTTATTGAAGAAATCGGCAGAGCCGTTGATATCATACATCTCCACGCGCGGAGTAGTGTTCGTCACCGGGTTACGGTTCATCTTGCGCGGATGGGCGACAAGCACCACCAGGCAATTATGCTGCACCGCAAATTCCGTAATCATATTCAGGAAATTGGAAAGATACTGCGTCTCCGTCTGCCCCGGCTGCGGAGTGTGATCAAGCCGGTTGAGCGGGTCGATCACCAGAATACGACACCCCCGCCGCACCACCAGCTCGTGCGCCTTCGCAAGCACCCGCGCCGGTGTAGCGTTCCCCTTCAGAGAGATATGCGACACGTTATCGGTAAGAAACTCCTCCGACCGCATCAGCAGCCCTTCCGAAATGCCGCACCCCTTCTGAAAACGGTGTCCGGTCAGCTTCTCCACCAGCTTTCGGATGTGATAGACAATCGGCGTATTCTCCGGACTGAAAAAAGCGATCTTCCACTGATGGCGCAGACAAAGCCGCAACACCAGCTCGTCGAGCCACTCCGATTTTCCCGCACCCGGCACTCCCGTGAGGATGACAAGCCTTCCCCGTTCGTAAGTGCAGATCTTGTCCATTTCCTCCCAGCCGGTTTCCGCACCCGGCCCGAAACCATTCTCAAAAAGAGCAAGCAGGTCGCTGTGCAGGTCGGCGGCCGTGAACACCCCTTCGAGCGGAACCTCCGCCGCCTGCTCGATGGCTACCCGCAGACTGGCAACCCCGTATTTGCACAGATGTTCGTTCGCATCCTTGCAGCCGGGCCCGTACGTCACCACACGGCAACGCTCGGCGCCCAAACGGTTGATCAATTCGTCACGCAGTTGCAGTCCGGTGGAATCGGTATCGACGGCAATGATAACCTCCGTCAAATCCTCGAAATGCGTCTCCATGAAACGGTCGAGCCAGGACAAGTTCGAGTTGGCTCCGGCAGGGACGGAAATCACGCTCTTGAATCCGGCGGCAAGGGAAGAGGCGGCATCCAGTTCGCCTTCGTGGATGATGCAGGAAGTCTGTCCGAGCACTGAGTCGATGTTGTAGGGAATCAGTTCGGCGCCCTGAAACATCTTGAAATGCTTCGCGTCCACACTACGGAATTTCGTGTTGACCAGTTGTCCGTCCTCGAAATAGTTGAAGCAGACGCAACGCTCCTTCTGACTGGATTGCGACATGAATTCCTCCTGTTCCGTGATGCGCAATCCGGCGATGACGCTCTGCGGGATGCAACGTACCTCCACCAGCCAACGTTCTACTGATTCGGAAAGCGTAGTCCGTGCCGGATCGAACACCGGACGCTGGAAATGACGGGGAACGGCTGCCGCACGACGCTGGCGGGCAGCACGCCGTTCGGCTTTCTCACGCTCTTCCGCTTCGTCGGGGACGTAAAAGTCCGCCCCGCAATGATAACAGTGACAATGCCCCGTATCGACGTTGACACGCAGCGAACGGTCGCGTTTGTTGTGGCGCGTGGCCTGACATTTATTACAAACAGTTTTCACTACGCCGCTTGTCCTCCGACGGACATCGACATCGTAACTGGCAAAATTTCTCATAACTTGCTTTATTTTTAAATGAATAATTATATTTCCCCCACACAGGGACAGGAAGACAAACGCTTCATGTATAACACGGAGAGATTAATACTTTCAAATGCGGGATGAACCGCTTTCAAACGTGGGGTGAATGGTGTTCAAGCGTGGGATGAGCAGCGTTCAAACGTGGGATGAGCAGCGTTCAGACGTGGGACGAACAGCGTTCAAATGTGTGCTGAACTAATGCCCCCATCTTTTGTGCGCATCATCCCACACCGCCGAGTTGTCGGGCCTTGGCGGTGCGCTGTCGGGAATAAGACGTCCCAGATACATCCGTTTTCCATCCACAATACTTTCAAAACGGCTCACATCCTTGCTCTCCCGCTCCTTGATTTCCCGCATCAACTCTTCGCGCAGCATACGGCAAGTAGGCGATCCGGCAGCGATATAATTGGAAAAATAGCGTTTCACGTCCTCAAAGAAGAGCAAGCCGCCTTCTTTTCCGTAGAGAAGGATATGCTTTTTGAACAGACCGATAATCTGCTGCTGATGGTCGATAAAAAGCCGTCCCAGACCGGAACGCTGCCCCGCCAACTCCATATACAAGCGTGAGTCGGCAAGCCGGTCTACCAACGCTTCCCAAGACAACACCGGCTGTAACGGTTGCTGCCCCTCCTCATCCACCGCCCGAATCCTCATTCCCCTTTCAACAGGAACGGAAGAAGCAGTTCGGACTTCCGAAGTTTCCGAAGTCCTCGAAGTCCCCGAACTCTCCGAAGCCCCCGTAATTTCCGAAGTCCTCGAAGTCCCTGTAGCAGAAATCTTCTCCTCCGTTTCCGGAATAACCGTCATCCCCGAAGTCCCCTTAATCCCCGAACTCTCCGCCGCCCCCGAATTCCCCGTAGCAGCCGTTTCAGGAATCCCCGTCACCACCGTAGCAGCGTCAGCAGCTCCTCCTGCGGGGGTATTGCTGCTGTTGTTTACAACAGGAGTAATACCTATCTTCTCCTCTTCTCTCCTCTCTTGGGTTTCGTTGGGTTTTCGCCCTTTGGTGGCGGGCGTTTCAGCGCATTTCGCACGCTTCTTCGGGCGCCCTCCTTTTTTACCGTTTTCGGTATCCATTCTCCACTTTTCCTCAAGCCTTTGCATCACCCGGTCGAGATACGGAGCCCGGAACGTCTGCCGCTCCTCGTCCACCTCAAAAAGATTATAATCATGGAGCACCTTTTCCAGCATATCCAACTCAAGGTCATACCGCCGCGCGAACGCCCTCAACAAAAGCGGAGTGCACGACGCCTCATAATTATCTTTCGTGCGCAGGTGCAACAGCAACATCACATAAATGCCGAGCGCTTCCGCCGCATCCAGTTCCGACATCATACCGGCGATATTATCGTCATTCAGCAGATTTACTTCCAGATTAAAATACTGATCCTTCTTCATTATTCTTTCTATTTTAATAAATTATTCACGAAAATCATCCTTTTCGGACGAGCTAACTCAGTGAGCGCAAAGGTATTTTAAATGTTTTGGTTACACTTGTTGAAAAAAACAGAGGGCTATTACGATTCTTTTAACAACCTTTGCAGCAATATAATAACCATAAATAAAAATATTATTTAAATGAAAATGAAGTCAAATGTCATCCTGAATGACGACAAAGTAATCAAAGAGAGACTGAAATATTGTGTCCACATCACGTTAGGACGTTTTCTGAACATCCAGCGCACCGTATCGCCCCTGTCGCACGAGAAAGTAGCGGGACAGACCACCATCAATTCCAGCACGACATGGAACATGGAGCAAGTCCGGAATTACAGCATATTATCGTACGCGCAAGTGATCTACACGCATTTCATAGCCTTGAAGTGCAAGTTCTACGTCCTGCATCTTTCAAAGACGATGATCAAAGCGATTCAAAACGGGCAGTGCATCATCATCAAAACCGTAGATCCCGACAAACTGGACGATTACCTTCCCGGCGAAATCCTCCTCGAACAGCACCCCGACGCGGAAGAACTGGAACGGAGGAGAAAGGCGAGAGAGGCGTTACTGAGCAAATCCATGCACCTGCGGATAAGCAAAAGTCAAGAACAGGAAAATGAAAAGAAGAAAAAGGAAAATGAGAAGAAGAAGAGAAAAGAACAGGAAAAGAAGAGAAAAGAGAAGGAGAAAGGAGATAAGGGAAAAAAGAAATCGGAAAAACGGGTAAAGTTATCATAAGTTTACTACCTTTGTGGCACAAGAAGGATACAAAAGTAAGGACATGAACGATTGTGAAGAGACGAATGGCAAGGCAATAAAAGCGCTCATAGTATTCAGAGAAATAAGTGATACGGACAATCTGTTCGCTCCTATTCTATGCGACGCTATCCGCATGACGGGTATTGACGTACGATGTTCCAAAGAAGCATTTTGGGAATCAGACACGGCGTATGACATCATACACTTCCAATGGCCGGAAGAAGTAGTAGGCTGGAACTGCGACGCCCCCGACGTGATACGCCGACTCGAAGAGCGCATCCGTTTCTTCCGTTCGCGCGGGGCGCATTTCGTCTACACGCGGCACAATGTGCGTCCGCACTACGCAAACGACATCATCAGCCGCGCCTACGACATCATCGAGACGCAAAGCGACATCGTGGTGCATATGGGACATTTCAGCGCGGATGACTTTGCCGCCAGATACCCCCAAAGCCGGAATGTCGTCATCCTCCACCATATCTATGAATATACCTATCAGGAGGATATCAGCGCGGCGCGCGCACGCCAATACCTCAATCTGCCGCAGGGAGCGTTCATCGTCACCGCCTTCGGCAAATTCCGCAACCGGGAAGAGATACGCATGGTGCTCGGAGCATTCCGCGCATGGAAACGGCCGCATAAACTGCTGCTCGCTCCCCGTCTCTACCCTTTCTCCAGACGCAACGGGTACGGCAAGAACTTCCTCAAGAGATGGCTCTCGCGCTTCGGCTACTACGTGGTCAGACCCCTGCTCAACCGCTGGCTGCATCTGAGAGCCGGAGGCAACGACGACCTGGTGGACAGTTGCGACCTACCTTATTATATAGCAGCTTCGGACCTGGTAATGATTCCACGCAAAGATATCCTGAATTCCGGCAACATCCCCCTCGCCTTCCTCTACCACAAAGTGGTGGTGGGTCCCGATACAGGGAATAACGGTGAGCTGCTGGCCATCACCGGAAACCCCTCGTTCGACCCCGACGACCGGGAAGATATCGTCCGCGCGCTCGAAACCGGCGCACGGTATGCCGCTTACGAACACGGGGAGGCAAACTACGACTACGCCATCGACAACATGAATATCCAAAAAACGGGACGCGAGTATGCTCAAGTCTATAAAGACGCGATAAATGGCAGGTAATCTCAAAAGTCAGCTCTTCTCCGGAGTATTCTACACGGCGCTCGCCAAATACAGCGGTGTAGTCATCTCGCTTGTGGTGGCGGGGGTGCTGGCACGCCTGCTCTCGCCGGACGATTTCGGCATTGTGGCGATAGCCACCGTAATCATCGCCTTCTTCAACCTGTTCACGGACATGGGTGTATCCCCCGCCATCGTGCAGCACAAGACGCTGACACGGGAGGAATTGTCGGATATTTTCTCGTTCACCGTGTGGACCGGCATAGGCATAAGCGTCCTCTTCTTCGCCGCGTCATGGCTGATAGCCGATTATTACAACAGCGACATCCTGCGGACACTGTGCCAACTGCTGTCCGTCAACCTGTTTTTCGCTTCCGCCACCATCGTGCCGGGAGCTTTGTTCTACCGCAACAAGGAGTTCAAATTCATTGCTATCCGCAGCTTCATTATCCAGGTTTCGGCAGGAGCCGCCGCCGTCACCGCAGCACTCTGCGGAGCGGGACTGTATGCGCTGATTATCAACCCGATCGTATCCAGCATACTGATATTCGCCATCTCCTACCAACGCTATCCGCAACGCCTGCGCCTCACGCTGGGCCTGACGGTGCTGCGCAAGATATTCTCCTATTCCGCCTACCAGTTCCTGTTCAATGTCATCAACTATTTCAGCCGTAACCTTGACAAGCTGCTGATCGGCAAATACATGGGAATGTCCGACTTGGGATACTACGAAAAATCTTACCGTCTGATGATGCTTCCCCTGCAGAACATCACACAAGTGATCACCCCCGTGATGCACCCGATATTCAGCGATTTTCAAGACGACAAAGGGAAGCTCGCCACCTCCTACGAACGGATCCTGCGCTTTCTCGCCTTCATCGGACTGCCGCTCAGTGTGCTGCTCTTCTTCACGGCGGAGGAAGTGACGCTGATCATCTTCGGCGACCAATGGCTGCCGTCCGTACCCGTTTTCCGGATTCTGTCACTGTCCGTAGGGATTCAGATCATACTGTCTTCTTCCGGCTCCATCTTCCAGGCGGCGGGCGACACGAAGAGCCTGTTCGTGTGCGGACTGTTCTCGTCCGCGCTCAACGTGGCGGGTATGCTGCTCGGAATCTTCCATTTCGGCACGCTGACGGCAGTGGCAAGCTGCATCGTCGTCACGTTCACCGTCAACTTCGCGCAATGCTACTGGCAGATGTACCGGGTGACTTTCCGGCGAAGCGTCCTGCCGTTCGTCCGTCAGCTCCTTTCTCCGCTGGCGGTAAGCCTGCTGATGGCGGCCATTCTCCTGCCGATACAGTACGCGACGGAAGGAATGAATATATTTCTCACAATAATTATAAAAAGTATAGTAAGTTTTACTATCTTTGGAGGATATATACAGGCTACGCGTGAGTACGACCTCTTCGGAAAAATACGAAGCATAGCGGGAAAGAGAAAATAAATGAACGGAATAAACAAAATACACCAAGACAAAGATCACGCATGAAAGCCTTATTCCTGATATTTCATGGTTTCGATAAAGCAAACGGAATCAGTAAGAAGATACATTACCAAGTGAAGGCACTCAAGAAGTGCGGTGCGGATGTTCGCTTGTGTTACTACGACACCACGTCTTTCGGCAACCGGCGGCTGATGATCGACGACGAGGTGATGGCCGATTTCGGCAAAGGAACGATGGCAAAGTTGCTGAAACGTGTCTACTACTCGCCTATCGTGAAGTACGCGCAGCGGGAGAAGATCGATTTTGTGTACATCCGTTCCTATCACAACGCCAACCCTTTCACGCTGCGGCTGGTGGAACGCCTGAAAAAGACGGGGGCGAAAGTGGCGGTGGAGATACCGACCTATCCTTACGATCAGGAGTACATCTCACGGCCTATGAGGGCTTCGCTCGCTGTGGACCGTTGTTTCCGCCACCGGATGGCGAAGCTGCTGGACGGCATCGTGACTTTCTCCAACGCGGAAACGATTTTCGGAGGCAGGACGATCCGGATTTCCAACGGGATCGATTTCGACGCTATCCCGCTGCGGAGCGGACAAAACGACATTTCACACGAGCTGCACCTGATCGGTGTGGCGGAGGTGCACTATTGGCACGGGTTCGACCGCCTGGTACGGGGTCTTGCGGAGTATTACCGGACGAATCCGGAATATAAGGTTTATTTCCATATCGTAGGTCCGCTGTCGGGCGAACGGGAACGGGAGGAGATTCTTCCCGTGATACGCGACCATCATCTGGAGGAGTACGTGATTCTGCACGGACCTCTGCACGGAGAGGAACTCGATGCGCATTTTGAACGCGCGGACTTTGCCATCGGCAGTCTGGGACGCCACCGGAGCGGTATCACGGAAATCAAGACACTGAAAAACCGGGAGTACGCGGCACGCGGGTTCGCCTTCACTTACTCGGAGACGGATGCGGATTTTGACGATATGCCGTATGTGTGGAAGGTGCCTGCGGACGAGTCGGCGGTGGACGTCCCGAAGCTGATTGCGTTTCAACGGTCGCTGAAGATTCCACCGGCTGAGATCCGGGAGTCGGTGCGCCCGCTGTCATGGGAAGCGCAGATGCAGAAGGTGATTAAGGAAATAAATGAGAAATGAGGAAAAAAAAGTTAACCGTTTTATTATGATACCGAAGATTATACATTTATGCTGGCTGAGCGGTGACCCTTATCCACCCAAAATACAGAAGTGCCTGGAGAGCTGGAAGAAGTTCCTCCCCGAATATGAGGTGATGCTGTGGGACGGCAACCGTTTCGACTTGAACAGCAGTTCGTGGGTAGCACAGGCTTTCGCCGCCAAAAAATATGCTTTTGCCGCAGATTATATACGTATGTATGCGCTTTATCATTACGGAGGCATTTATCTCGACTCGGACGTGGAAGTGCTCAAGAGTTTCGACGAGTTGCTGACGCTCCCCTATTTTGTCGGGGCTGAAAACGCGGGGACCATTGAGGCGGCTATCATCGGCGCCGAAAGCGGATGTGACTGGGTTAAAGCTTGTCTGGACTATTACGAAAACAGGGATTTCATACAGGAGAACGGGCAAATGGATATCCGTATGTTGCCGGAGATTATGAATGAGACGATCGGAAAACTGAAACCGATATGTAATCTGCCGTCCGGAACTACTCTTGGTGAACTGAAGAAGATAGGGAAACAGGAAATGACGGAAAAGGTTTATGTGCTGCCATGTGAGTATTTTTCACCTAAGATCTTCGACTCGCGACAAGTGGTCTTAACGCCTCTCACATACGCGATTCATCATTATCAGAACTCTTGGTTTTCACATAAAGCGATTGTGTATTATCGCACGAGGACGCTGATGATCAGGATATTCGGTTATCGTCTGGTAAGAAACATAGAGAGATTTTTACGGAGGAAATGATATTAAACGGAGGACAAGGAGGAATACTGCGATGAGCCAATGGTACAGCAAATATCTGCAAGTATATGAAAAGCCTTTTTCGGAGGCTCGGCCGGTAGTGGTTGAAGAGATACGCGGGAAGATCGCCGGGCTTCAGAGCGAGAATCCGGTGGTTACCGTCTCGCTGATAGGCTACAACGAGGAAAAACACTTGTTGGCTTGTCTGTGGTCGCCGAGCGAGATGCAGTGCAAGTATCCCGTAGAGATCATCGGGGTGGATAATGAATCGAAGGACCGCACGGCGGAGATTTTTCAGGCGTGCGGAGTACCTTATTATACGGAGACGCAGCATAGTTGCGGTTTTGCCCGCCTGTGCGGGCTGAACCACGCACGGGGAAAGTATCACATCAACATTGATTCGGACACGATGTATCCGCCCAGGTATGTGGAGACAATGGTGGATGCGCTGGAGCGTCCGGGCGTTGTCGGGGTAAGTTCGCTATGGAGCTATATTCCGGACGAGGAGCATTCCCGGTGGGGACTTAAGCTGTATGAGGCTACCCGCGACCTGCATCTGTGGCTGCAATCGTTCAAGCGTCCGGAACTTAGTGTGCGGGGGCTGGTGTTCGCTTACCGCACGGATTTGGCACGGGAAACGGGCATCCGCACGGACATCATCCGGGGCGAGGACGGGTATCTGGCGCTGCAACTGAAACAGTTCGGGAAAATCGCTTTTGTGAGAAAACGCCGCGCGCGTGCCGTCACGGGGTATGGCACGGTGGGAGCCGACGGATCGCTGTTCAACAGTTTCAAGGTTCGTGTGGCCAACGGACTGAAGGGGATCGGAGGACTGTTCACCAAGAAGAAGGAATATAAGGATGAGGAGAGCAATCTCGTGAAAAAGAAATAAAGGAAAGAATAAAAGCTGAAAAATCATGAACAACACACTTACTCTTTGTCTCGAAATTCTTTTCTGGTTTGCCCTGTTCGTTGTGTTCTACACGTATCTGGGCTACGGAATCCTGCTTTACATCCTTGTCAAGCTGAAAGAGCTTTTCGTGAAACCGGTGAAACGCTCGCTGCCGACAACGGACGGGGAACTGCCGGAGGTGACGCTGTTTATCACGGCTTTCAACGAGGAAGAGGTGGTGGACGAGAAGATGGAGAACTGCCTTGAGCTGGACTATCCTGCGGATAAGCTGCACATTGTCTGGGTGACGGACGGCAGCAATGACGGAACGAACGAACGCTTGCAGACACGCTGGCAGGGCAAGGCGACGGTGCATTTCCAACCGATCCGACAGGGGAAAACGGCTGCGATGACGCGCGGAATGACGCTTGTAGATACTCCGCTCGTTGTCTTCACGGACGCCAACACGATGGTGAACCGGGAAGCGATACGGGAGATTGTACTCGCCTTTCAGGATCCGAAAGTGGGATGCGTGGCGGGAGAGAAACGGATTGCCGTGCAGACGAAGGACGGGGCTGCCGCCGGTGGCGAAGGGATTTACTGGAAGTATGAGTCGACGCTGAAAGCGTTGGACGCACGGCTATATTCGGCGGTGGGGGCTGCGGGTGAACTGTTTGCCGTACGCCGCGAACTGTTCGAGGCGATGGAACCGGATACGTTGCTCGACGACTTCATCCTATCGCTGCGAATCACGATGAAGGGGTACACGATTGCTTACTGCACCAATGCCTACGCCATCGAAAGCGGTTCGGCGGATATGAGGGAGGAAGAAAAAAGAAAGGTGCGCATCGCTGCGGGAGGATTGCAGTCTATCTGGCGGCTGCGCCCGTTGCTGAACCCGTTCCGCTACGGAGTACTCAGCTTTCAATATACGTCGCACCGGGTGTTGAGGTGGTCGGTCACTCCGTTCCTGCTGTTCGCACTCCTGCCGCTGAACGTGGCGATTCTGCTGTCGGGCGGTTCTACGGTATTCTACGGAGTGCTGCTTGGGATGCAGATCCTCTTCTACGGGTTGGGATATTGGGGCTATTATCTGTCTACCAGGCAGATTAAGAACAAGATACTCTTCATCCCTTATTATTTTCTTTTTATGAATATCAATGTGTTGAAAGGGATCCGTTACCTGAAAAGGAAAAAAGGAAACGGAACGTGGGAAAAAGCGAAACGGGCGGAGAAGTAAAAACAAATTGCGGAATCTTTTGTTATCTTATAAAAAAAATCATACATGGACAGAACATTACACAATGCAAACAATGCACAAAGAATTCTGGAACTGACGGCAGACACAATGTTGCTGATAGACAGGAATGGTATCTGCGTGGATATCGATTCTCATTGCGATTTATGGTTTCTGCAGGAGGAAGTTCTTTTAGGGAAAAATGTTTTCGAACTTTTGCCGGAACGGACAAGGGATAAGGTTATGCCGGTGTTCGAGACGGTGATCGGGGAACAGCGAAGTGTCAGCAAAAACTTCAAGCTGGAGCTGAAGGATGAGACATTCTATTTCAAGTGTCTCATGTATCCGTATGACGACATGGTGCTTTGCCAATATCGGGATATCACGCAAAGAAGTAACGTGAAACGCCAGTTGGAGCAGGCAAACCGCACGTTGCGCGAGATTCAGAAGGTGGCGCAGATCGGACATTGGACGTATAATACGGCGGAAAATGTGTTTCATTATACAGGATACACGGGGGTATTGTGCAAGGAGGATGTGCAGCATATCTCTTTCGACACGTACAAGCAGTTGATAATGGAGGAAGACCGCCCGGCTTTCGAGGATTGGTGCGAGAAGAATGTGTCGGAATTCAATCAGGAAAGTATCAGTTACCGGATTCGGCTGGACGGGAATATCTTCTATGTGCGTATCCAGACTTATCTGCGGGAGGAATTGCCTGACGGGAGTTGCAATATAGAAGGGTATATTCAGAATATCACCGCTCTCCAGCACCGGAGAAATGACATCAATACGCTGACTCATGCCATTAATAATGCGAAAGAGAGTATCTTTGCCGCCAAACCCGACGGTACAGTGATTTTTGCCAACCGACGTTTTCTGCATAATCACGGTCTGGCGGATAATATGGATATCAGTCAGTTGAAAATCTATGATGTCGCCGCAGATATGCCGACCGAAGAGGCTTGGCAGGAACGGTGCAGGAATGCGGTGCAGAACGGTAGCAATACGTTTATAGCGCATCATCCTTCTAAAATTCATAAGGATATTCTGGCTTACGAATGTACGATGTACAACGTTATCAGTGATTCCGGCGAGGAGAGTTTCTGGTCGTTCGCTCATGACATCTCGGAAAGAATGAGGTATGAGGCGCAGATCAAACGACTCAACCGGGTTATGGATACGACGATCAATAATCTTCCCGCAGGGATTGTGGTGAAAGAAGTCAATAATGATTTCAGATATGTGTATCGGAACCGCGAATCGTACAACCGGGATCAATTTAATGACAATCCGGTGGGCAAGAATGATTACGACTTCTACCCGCCGATTGTAGCGGAAAAAAAGAGGCAGGAGGATATTGAGGTAGCTGCTACCGGAAAAGGATTGCATTGGATCGCTGAGGGAAAGGACAGGAACGGGAATCTGATTATTCTTGACAAACGGAAGATTAAGGTGGATGGTGACGAGTTGTCCTCTCCTATCATCGTCAGCATTGAGTGGGATATCACGGAGCTGGAGATGATCAAGCGGGAACTCCAGTCGTCGAAGGAGAAAGCGGAGATGTCCGACAATCTGAAATCGGCTTTCCTCGCCAATATGAGTCATGAGATCCGCACACCGCTGAACGCGATTGTCGGTTTCTCGCATCTGATAGCCGAAAGTGATGACGCGGAAGAACGGAGAACGTATTATCAGATTGTGGAAGCCAACAACGAGCGTCTGTTGCAACTGATTAACGAGATTCTCGATCTTTCGAAGATTGAGTCGGGAACGATTGAGTTTTCGCTTGGGCTTACAAGTCTGCATAGTTTGTGTCAGGAGATACATGATGCGCATATATTCCGCACGCCGGAGGGTGTGCAACTTGTCTATGAGCCTTCGGACGAAAGCCTGCGGATAGAGACGGACAAGAACCGGGTGTTCCAGGTGATTTCAAACCTGATCGGGAATGCGGTAAAGTTTACGAAGGAAGGCAGTATCAAGTACGGTTATGAGTTGGTGGATGGTCAGATCGTATTTCATGTAACGGATACGGGCACGGGAATCGAACCGGAAAAGGTGGGACGTGTGTTCGAGCGTTTCGCCAAATTGAATAATCACGCTCAAGGGACGGGACTGGGATTGTCTATCTGCAAGTCTATCGTGGAACGGCTCGGCGGACAGATTTCCGTCAGTTCAATAGTGGGTGTGGGCACAACGTTTACGTTTACTTTGCCGTATAATACACAGGAAACGCCCAAAGAGGTCGATTCGGAGATGAAGACTGTGCTCTACAAAGAGGAGGTGCCGCAGAGTGGAAACGGTGGTTCTACGAATGAAGGAACGGGAAAGGGAAAGGGAACGGGAACGGTCTGTATCCTGATTGCTGAAGATACGGACAGTAACTATGATTTACTGAACGCTATTCTAAGTAAGCAGTATCGTCTCGTCCGTGCCAACGATGGTATGGAAGCGGTTCTCTTGTACGATGAGGTGAAGCCGGATCTGATTCTGATGGATATCAAAATGCCGAATCTGGATGGACTGGAGGCTACCAAGATCATTCGCGAACTGTCTGCTACGGTACCTATTATCGCTCAGAGTGCTTTTGCCTATGAGCATGATGTGAAAGCTGCGATGGAAGCGGGATGCAATGACTTCATAGCGAAACCGATAGCTCAGTCGAAACTGAAAGAGGTAATCAATAAGTGGTTGACGAAGAAGTGACTGTAAACGGTTGACGACAGAATGACTGTAAATAGTTGACGACGGAATGGCTACGAATGGCTGCCGACAGAGCGGCTGTGTCTGAATCAGAATATTGTGTGAGAATAAAGTAAGATTATTAAGATTACTATGAAAGCCTTTTATAGACTGTTCTACTATTTTTCTATCCTGCTGACAGGTGTTTTGGCAGGTGTTACTCTTGTGGGTGCTTTTGCCGGAAGTGCCACACCGGAGAGTTTCAAACTTATCCCTTTTATTGGTCTAGGGTTGCCTGTACTTTTATTGGCTAATCTGGCTTTTGCCATTTATTGGACGATCCGCTGGCGGTGTTGGGTTTTCCTTTCTCTCATTGCTTTATTCGGTAATTGGGGGTATATAAGTTGCGTCTTTCAGTTTCCTCTTTTCAGCCCGGCTTCGGAGCCGATAGCCAAGCTGGGAACCTATACACCCGGAATATTGACCGTAGCGACTTACAATGTGGATGCTTTCAACCACGAACATATGGGGTATTCCTGCAAAGGTATCGCCACTCAAATGCAGAATCTGCAAGCGGATATCCTCTGCTTGCAGGAGGTCGGTATCAATTCCTCATTTAACATTGACAGTGTATGTGCCGCTTTTTCTAACTGGCCGTATCAGTATATTCCTTCCGCTCCCGAAGGAAAGGAGCTTTTGCAACTGGCTGTTTTCAGCCGTTATCCTATCAGGGAACAGAGTCTTATCACCTATCCTGACTCTAAGAATTGCAGCCTGTGGTGTGACATCGAAATACCCGGTCGCACAATCCGCCTGTTTAATAATCATCTGCAAACAACGGAAGTGACGCGTAACAAAAGAAAACTGGAAAAAGAGCTTTACAAGGAGGATACCCAAAAAGCGGAACGTGCCGCTCTGACTCTGATAGACGGTCTGCACGAGAACTTCCGGAAACGTGCCAGACAAGCTGATGTCCTCAAACAACTGATAGCCGACTCCCCCCATCCTACTCTCGTTTGCGGTGACTTCAACTCTCTACCGTCTTCTTATGTCTATCACACCATAAAAGGTAACAGGAAAGGTGATAAGAAAGGTGACAAGAAAGGTAACAAACTGCAAGATGGCTTCCAGACAAGCGGACATGGCTATATGTATACTTTCAAATTTTTCAAGCATTTACTAAGAATTGACTATGTCCTCCACTCTCCGGAACTGAAAAGTACGGATTACTTTTCACCGGACTGGAGTTATAGCGATCATAATCCGGTGGTGATGAGGATGAAGCTATAAAAAAAGAAAGCCGAACAACTGTAAAATTGTCCGGCTTACTTTTTATATAGAAATTCTTCTGTTTATTCTAGAATGTAAATTTGACTCCTAATTGCATCTGCCATGCACTACCTGTAGAAGCTGTATAATCCCATTTAGAATTTTTTTGGAACGCTTCACGAGAAGATGCATTCATCTGATATGTTAGAGGTTCTCCTACTTTACTTGCTGTTTTCAGTAATCTTACATTATCGTAACTTTGTAAACCACAAGAACGATAAGCACCCCATTTTGAATTTAACAAATTGCCAATATTTAACATATCAAGACTTACTTGAATACCATATTTGCGATTACCAATCTTTGCATAAAAATCTTGAGCGATCTTCATGTCAAAACGATGGATCCACGGTTCTAAAGAAGAGGCACGTTCTACATACTGCCCTTTACGTTCTGACAAATAAGAGTCACTATTTACATAATTCCAAAAGTCCTCTTGTTGCTCCTCTGCTGTATAAGTTACATTATTTTGCTTATCTTTAATATCCACAAATGTCATTTCATCCTTAGAAGCAGGTACATACATCAAATCAGAATAGTTTCCATCACCATTTATATCATTATAATACGTATAAGAAAAACGTCCTTGTTGGTAACCGGTATAAAATAAAGATACGGTCGTTTTCATATTTGCATAAGCAATTTCATAAGACGCATTAGCAATCAAACGATGTGGAGTAGAAAATAAGGAATAAGAAACACCTGGATCATTCAATGAATTAACTGCAACATTATTCTGCCATACTGAAGCCGCCGATGAACCTGGATTTGCCGTCATATCTTTAGCCATTGTATAAGTGTACCCAAATGAACCTGTAAAACCAAAATCAAATTTCTTCGTTAGTACTGCATTAAAAGAATACTGATAACCTTTTTCATCTCCATTGGTCAATTGTATGACTGTTTTAGTTGTAGGATTGTCATAATAATTATCTTTAGTCCAATATACACGTCCTGGTTGTTCATTATAGGTTCCAGAAGGAGCCTTTTCATTTATATTCTTCTGAACAACATTATAAACATCACGCGTATACATAATACCTACAGAGGCCATAAATCCATAAGGTAATTGGAACTCCGCATTCACATTACTACGCCAAACCTGAGGCATTTTAAAATCTGGATCTACATAAGCAATGGTTCCCGGAACATCATTTCCTGGAGTCGATGGAAACATATCAGGATTTTGGCTAAGAGTTTCTTTATAATTTGGATTAAAAGCAAAGTTTGCCGGCAATTCCAAAGTTGAGAATTCAACCATATTTTGCATCTGTCCTGCATTAGTTGGCTGATTAGTGAACCAAACAAATGGCAATAGACCCGTAAATAGACCTGTACCTCCAGTTAATACAATAGAACGATCACCCTTAACATCCCAATTAAAGCCTAAACGAGGAGAAAGTAACAATTTACTTTTCGGCCATTTAGAAACATCCACATTTATCCCATTAAATGACTGTTTCTTGATAGCAGCATTTCCCGACAAATCATCAAAATATAACGGCAAATCAAAACGCAATCCATACGTCAATTTAAAATTAGGTGTAATAGAATATTCATCTTGTGCATAGGCTCCTAACATACCAAATGTCAATTCAGCTCCTGGAGCATCTTTTCCATTATACCCATACGTAATACCATATAATGATGGTGCCTTTCCTGTCATAAAATCATCCATAGAAGCATAACGGTAATACCCATAAGGAGCACGTAAATATGAATTCATGAAATACTGTCTTTCAAATGTAGCACCGGCAGTTATCAAATGGTTTCCTTTATTAATAGTTACATTGTTAGTAACACTAAATACATTATTCTCAACATCATTAAAAGGAGTAAACAATTCTGTACCTAATGTCATATATTGTTTACCATCTTTATAAATATCAACCATTGGAAATGCATCTCCCTTAGCTGTACGAGAATCACGAATATGGGTATAAGTTACCAATAATTTATTTTGCACTGAAGAGGAAAAATTACTATTCAATTCACCAGAAAGAGACGTTACAATATTTCTAAAACCATAATTAGAATTTCCAAATGCAAAAGCATCTACCCCGTAACGATTAGAATTCGTCTTAGTCAACACAGAAGAAGTCGAACTAATACTAGCATCATTCTCTGATTTTACCGTATTAAAACGTAAGGACAATTTATGTTTTTTATTGATATTCCAATCCAAACGAGCCATAATTTTCCAGTTCTTGCTCTCGAAATCATCAAATTTATCATAACTTCCAGGATCATATCCATATTTATCCTTTACAAAATTACTTATTGTCTCCAAATCCTTTATCCAAGTTCTAGAAATATGATTTTGATTATCCCCATTTCCACCTTCCTCTTGACTGGGAGTCCACAAAATACCAGGACTATTGCTATTTTCCAATTCTCCATTTACAAAAAAGAACAATTTATTTTTTATTATCGGAGCTCCCAAAGTAAATCCATACAAACTAGATCTATAACTTTCCACATTAGGAACGTCAACATCGTTAATAGATTTTCCTATAAAGTTCTTTGGTTTCTGATATGTATAGACTGTTCCTTTCAATTCATTGGTACCACTCTTGGTTACAGCATTAATAGAAGCTCCCGTAAAATTAGAATACGTAACACTATAAGGAGAAACATTGACGCTAATTTCATCAATTGCATCAAGTGAAATGGGTTGTGCATCCCCACCTGGCAAGTTATTAGTACTTAAACCAAAATTGTTATTCAACGCTGCACCATCCACTGTTATTGTATTATAACGTCCATCACGTCCAGCAAAAGAATTACTGCCACCCGCATAAGGAGAAAGTTTAGTAAAGTCGGTAATACTACGATTAATAGTAGGCAATGTCGTTAATTGACGCTCACTCACATTCGTCACAGTCCCCATCTTTTCCACAGTTTTCTGTGCTGTCACAATAACTTCATCCAGTAATTCAGAACTTTCTTTTAAAACAACATTTAAAGTGTATACTTCTCCTAATGATAGATTTACACCTTTATAAATAGCAGTCTGATAACCAACATAAGATACTTCTACTTTATAAGGACCACCTGTACGCATACCTTGTAAACTAAATTGTCCACTAACGTTAGTCACAGTACCGTAACGAGTACCCGATGGTTCATGAATCGCAATCACTGTCGCTCCAATGATAGGCTCATCTTGCGCTGTAACTTTACCACTCATACTGGAAGTCGTAACTTGTGCATTTACTGTAGCAATAAGCATCAGCATCGCTACTACTAAAAAAGATCGCATTCTCTTTTGCATAATGTAATTGATTAGTTAATACTAATTGTTTGATCTTAAAACTGTGGCAAATATAATTAATATTATTTAGAACTACGTTACGATTATACTACAAAATTTTAAGAGAGATAAACATTTTATTGCGTTATAAAACAATAAAGGCTCTACAATGCTTGTAGAGCCTTTTATTTTGAAACTGAAAGTATTAGAATTATTTCAGTCTATTACTTTCTCTAGTCAGTCATTAACTTTCTGTAACGAACACGCTTGGGTTCTTCATTGCCTAAACGTTTCAATTTATTTTCCTCGTATTCGGAATAAGAACCCTCAAAGTAGAATACATTGGAATCGCCTTCGAAAGCAAGGATGTGCGTACAGATACGGTCGAGGAACCAACGGTCGTGGGAAATAACAACTGCACAACCGGCGAAATCTTCCAATCCCTCTTCTAATGCCCGCAATGTGTTCACGTCGATGTCATTGGTAGGTTCGTCGAGCAACAGCACGTTCCCTTCTTCCTTCAGTGCCATCGCCAAGTGCAGACGGTTTCTTTCACCACCGGACAACACTCCGCAAAGTTTTTCCTGATCGGCTCCGGAGAAATTGAAACGTGAAAGATATGCACGCGCATTCACATCACGTCCACCCATACGAAGCAATTCATTGCCACCCGAAATGACCTGATAGACACTCTTATTCGGATCAATATCCTTATGTTGCTGGTCGACGTACGCCACCTTTACAGTCTCTCCTACTTCAAATTCGCCTTTGTCTACCGATTCCAGCCCCATGATCAGGCGGAACAGCGTTGTTTTTCCTGCACCGTTAGGACCAATCACACCGACAATACCATTGGGGGGGCAGCATAAAGTTCAAATCGTCAAACAACAGTTTGTCTCCGTATGCCTTAGCCACGTGCTTGGCTTCAATGACTTTGTTGCCCAAACGAGGACCGTTAGGAATGAAGATTTCAAGTTTTTCTTCCTTCTCTTTCACATCCTCATTCAAGAGTTTGTCGTAAGAGTTAAGACGTGCCTTACCCTTTGCCTGACGGGCTTTAGGAGCCATACGCACCCACTCCAACTCACGCTCCAAGGTCTTACGGCGTTTGCTGGCTGTCTTCTCCTCCATTTCCATACGTTTGGTCTTTTGTTCCAACCAGGAAGAGTAGTTACCTTTCCAAGGAATGCCTTCACCACGATCCAGTTCGAGAATCCATCCGGCAACATGATCGAGGAAGTAACGGTCGTGCGTCACTGCAATAACTGTTCCCTCATACTGCTGGAGATGTTGTTCCAACCAGTCGATAGACTCTGCGTCCAAGTGGTTGGTAGGCTCGTCAAGCAACAGAATATCAGGTTTTTGCAACAACAAGCGGCAGAGGGCAACACGACGGCGCTCTCCTCCGGAGAGATTTGCCACCGGCTGATCTTCGGGCGGACAGCGGAGGGCGTCCATCGCACGCTCCAGTTTGCTATCCAGATTCCATGCATCTGTCGCATCAATGATATCTTGTAACTCTCCTTGACGGGTGAAAAGAGCATCCATCTTATCCTGATCCTCATAGTATTCAGGCAGAGCGAATTTCTGGTTGATTTCTTCGTATTCCGTAAGTGCGTCCACAATGGGTTGAACGCCTTCCATTACTACTTTCTTTACCGTTTTTGTGTTGTCCAGATAGGGTTCCTGTGCCAGATAACCCACAGAATATCCCGGCGAGAATACAACTTCTCCCTGATAGGATTTCTCCAAACCTGCAATAATCTTCAACAAGGTAGATTTACCGGAGCCGTTCAGACCGATTATACCGATCTTAGCTCCATAGAAGAATGACAGGTAGATGTCCTTCAACACATTCTTATTGGGCTGGAAAGCTTTGCTTACTCCAACCATCGAGAAGATAATTTTTTTATCGTCAGCAGCCATATATTAATAATGTATATTGTTGATAATGGCACAAAGATAAGAAAAATGTTTGAAATCTTTTGGAGTTATAAAAAAATGTTCTACCTTTGCACCCGCATTCGAAAGAAAGCAGATAAGGATTGATTCAGTAGCTCAGCAGGTAGAGCACAACACTTTTAATGTTGGGGTCCTGGGTTCGAGCCCCAGCTGGATCACTGAAAAGTAAAATTCCCTTGATAATCAGAGATTTATCAAGGGATTTTTTATGCATCAATTGGAGTGACAAGGCAAGGTAACTCAACCATAAAAGTTGTACCTATCCCTAACTGGGAATCAGCCCATATCCGTCCGTTCATCTTATCTACAATAGATTTGCAGATAGACAGGCCTAACCCGGCTCCTTGAGTGAAAGAATCGACTTTTTCAAATCTTTCAAATATCTTTTCCAACATATTCTGAGGAATACCGCGACCGGTATCTCGAACACCAATCCGTACATACGACGAATCTATCTCATAAAAAACCTCCACATATCCACTGGTTGTATTCTTTAGGGCATTGGAAAGAAAATTGTTTAAGATCTGCTTGATTCGCAACCTATCCAATTCTACCAGGAAGCCCTGCTCGGGATAATGAGTCTGAAGTTCAACTCCCGCAGGCAACTGACGGGTATACTCCGCAACACTTTCATCCAGAAGTTCAGCCAGATTAAACCAATTCGGATGCAGTTCCAGATGACCGGATTCTAACTTGGACAAATCAAGAACATCGTTTATCAGATTCAACAGGAGTTCGTTATTATGGCTAATGAGAGAGTTGCAGAGTTCTTTTTCGGCCATATTCTCCGTAGTTGCCAATAGGGCCGAGAATCCGACAATCGCATTCAACGGTGTACGAATCTCATGGCTCATATTAGCCAGAAAAGCTGATTTAAGACGGTCGGACGCTTCGGCTTTATCGCGCGCTTTGACAAGCATTTCCTCTGTCTTTTTCAACTCCGTTATATCGTAATTTATACTGATCAATTCAATAATTTTATCTTGCGGAGTATATTTCCGAACTAACAGGTTGACGTGTGTCCATGTATATTCACCGTTATCTCTAAGGACACGCACTTCCTTACTTAATTTTGCCGTTAACCCGTTTCGTGCATCTTCAAAGAATTGAGCCATGCAATTGCGGTCGTCCGGATGGAGATGCCTGTAAATCCCAAAGATGTCGGACAATGGCGTTCCATCCGCTTCACCGATGTTCCTATACCAACTCTTCTGGGCATAACCTTCTCCGGTCAGAAGATTAAGATGGGCATATCCTACTTTTGCATAATCTCCTACCAGCTCAAAAAACTCCTCAAACTCCTGAATCTTATTATAGGCAATGGTCGTTTCTGTCTTATCAGCGTTGATCAACAGGTAATTAATCGGATTGCCCTCATCATCATACAGCGTCGTCACCTTAGTTACCAGGTCGATCGTACCTTCCTTTTTGGAATTCTTATAATATGAACCGATCTTAGAGAAGTCATAACGAAATGTAAAGTCCGCATCCTCATTCCTTCTCAAACGCTCTTTCATTTCTTCCGGGAACATAGGATTCTTGAATATGTTGAGTCCCAAAAGATCCTCCTTTTTGTCGAGATGGAACATCTCCAGCTCTTTATCATTCAAATCTATCAATATCCCATCCTTATTGTATAATTCGATACCGACCGGCAGATGCTTATAAATATTATGCAAGATGCGTTCGCTGTGCTGCAAAGCCTGGTAAGCTGATGTCATATTAGGGGCTTCCTGCAATTCGGCTATCCCGTAGACATTTGTATGCCCTTCTTTGTCCGTTTCCTGAAAACAAACCTTACTCCGCACCCAAACAGCTCCTTTTACCGTATCAAGTAAATACACGACTTCCGACGTCCGACGCTCACTGAAAGAATGAACTGTTGTAGGGCGTTGTTCCTCTTTCAATATGCGTTTATTAAAATCTTCAAAACTAATAATACCCGAATCGTCCAAACCTAACAATTCTGAAACATACTCTGAACACTCGTAATTTGATGTTGTCAGATCAGCCTTCCACCAACCCATATTGGCGGCATTCATCAATTTTGAAAAAAATATAGAATCTTTCTGTTTATTCATAACGCTACGCTAATTAATCCTTCTAAGGACAGTCAAAGATACGAAATTAAATATTACAGGCAATTTATTACTTTTCAGAAGATATTTTTTAACACATTATAAGAAGTTTATTTACTGATACATAAAAAAAACATCCGACTGAACAACTCTTTTTCTAAAGTAAGTTCAATCGGATGTATATAAGGCATTGCTTCCTTTATCTCATTCTTTCAGAGCTTGATAAACGGCTTTTGCCATTACCTTTGCTCCTTCTTCATTCGGATGAACTTTATCCGGGAAAAATTCGGGCATTCCATCCATTGCCGAGTGAAGGTCAATAATCGGCAAATGATTTTTCTTGGCAACTTTCTTTATCATCGGAATAATTTCTTTGGAAATTATATCATCATTGATATTGTCTCCAGTCCGATAGGATTTGGAAGGATAGCATAGATAAATCTTCGGCTGGGCAGGCAGAGCTTTGAATGCGTCTACCATTGTTTGCAAATCTTTTGTGAAATCCGCCTTATACTTCCAATTGAATGATTTGCTATCGTTTGTTCCAAGTTTGATCACTACGATATTGGGATTGAAAGCCAACGCATCCTGATAGGCTTTCTCTTTCATATATGGATGATCTCCTTTATTTAATAAGGTACGGGCACTGACTCCGAAGTTCTTAACCCAATAACCGTCACCCAGCATACGTCCCAACACGGAAGGATAGCTGTCACGATTACGATTCTTAATCCGGGCTCCATAAGTAATGCTGTTGCCAATGCAAGCAACACGGACCGCATCTTTACGGGGAGCCTTGAAGCTGCGCAACCAAGCTGTCAGTTCATCCAGCATTTCATTTTTATAAAGGAAACCTTCGCGGATTCCCCATCCATGCCCGCCGGAAGGATAAATATGAAGAACTGCAGGAACTTTATTCTTATTCAATGCCAGATAGTAGTTAACGCCATTGGCAGGAGGAACGGCATTATCATCATCACTATATACGATGAAGGCACGCGGTGTCTCTTTTGTCACCTGTTTTTCATTGGAATATTCTTTCTCCAGCTCGGCAGAAGCGTCTTTTCCTAACAGATTATTGCGAGAGCCCATGTGGGTATACGATTTATTCATCGTAATCACCGGATAGAACAGGATCTGGAAGTTAGGGCGAAGCTCGGGTCTGGCATGGGTAGCAATCGTCGACGCCAAATGACCACCGGCAGAAGATCCCATAATACCGATGTCATTGGGATTCAGATTCCATACATCAGCACTGTCACGCACAATCTTCATTGCAGCTTCGGCATCCGAAATAGGAAGTGTGCGGTCGCCTTTCGGCATTCGATATTTCAGCACAATAAGAGCAATGCCTTGTTTGTTGAAGTATGGAGCCCAATCGTAACCTTCGTGGTCAACTGCCAGATGGGAATATCCCCCTCCGGGACAGGCTACTACCGCCCGCCCCGTAGCTAATTCCGGTGCCGGTAGGAATACACGAAGTGAAGGTTGTTCAATATCAAAAGGGCCGGAAGCCTTCTGGGCTACCACCTGCAGACCTGAAAACAGGAAAAGCAACAGGAAAAAAAGAGTAGAAAATTTCTGTTTCATAGTATCTATGTACTTTGATTAATGAATAATTAGATGTGCGAAGATAGTAATTTTCCGTATCTTTGCACCTCATTTTGATTATAAAAAGATATGCAAGGAATAAAGAATCTGACGCAAGGGCCTATCAACCGCCAACTGTTCAATCTGGCAATGCCTATCATGGCAACGTCATTTATACAGATGGCGTATAGCCTCACGGATATGGCATGGGTAGGACGACTGGGAAGTGAAGCTGTAGCTGCCATCGGATCTGTCGGAATTCTGACATGGATGTCGGGGTCCATATCTTTATTGAATAAGGTAGGCTCGGAAGTCAGCGTCGGTCAATCTATCGGTGCACAGAACCAGGAGGCCGCCCGGAACTTTGCATCCCATAACATCACAATCGCACTTATCATTTCTCTTTGTTGGGGTGGATTGCTTTTTGTTTTTGCCGATCCTATCATACGCATCTACGAACTCGAAGAGCATATTACCGCCAATGCTATCCAATATTTACGGATTGTCTCTACCGGACTGCCTTTCGTCTTTCTGTCGGCAGCTTTCACCGGAATCTATAATGCAGCCGGACGTAGCAAGATTCCTTTTTTCATCAGTGGCACCGGATTGGTATTGAATATCATTCTCGATCCTTTGCTGATATTTGGTCTTGGGCTGGGGACTAACGGCGCGGCCTACGCTACCTGGATTGCAGAAGCAAGCGTTTTTCTTATTTTCGTCTATCAGTTGCGTTATAGGGATGCACTGCTCGGCGGGTTCTCTTTTTTCACACGACTGAAGAAACAATACACACGGAGAATCTTAAAACTAGGATTACCCGTAGCAACATTAAATACTCTTTTCGCCTTTGTCAATATGTTCCTTTGCCGCACCGCTTCCGAACAAGGAGGGCACATCGGATTGATGACTTTTACGACCGGAGGACAAATCGAAGCTATCACCTGGAATACCTCACAGGGATTCTCTACCGCGCTAAGTGCTTTTATCGCCCAAAACTATGCAGCAGGACGGATCGAACGGGTACTCAAGGCCTGGCATACTACACTATGGATGACTGGTATCTTCGGAACATTCTGCACATTATTATTCGTTTTCTTCGGAAATGAGGTGTTTTCTATTTTCGTCCCCGAACAGGCTGCTTATGAAGCCGGAGGTGTTTTCCTTCGCATCGACGGATATTCACAGCTCTTCATGATGCTCGAAATCACCATGCAAGGAGTATTCTACGGTATCGGCCGGACGATACCTCCTGCCATTATCAGCATTGCCTGCAACTATATGCGTATTCCGCTTGCTATCGTGTTCGTGCAAATGGGCATGGGAGTGGAAGGTATCTGGTGGGCTGTCTGCGTCACTACCGTTGCCAAAGGATTGGTACTTTTAAGCTGGTTTGTGATTATTAAAAAGAAATGTCTGAGTATCCCTTCTGTAACAAAAGAATAACTCATAATTCTCCTTCGTTAACAGACGGTCGGAATTTCACTCGTTATTTTAACTTAAAAAGTACACCTTTGCTAAATAATATATATCTTTGCGGTGTTATTCATCATACGATATGATTCGTATGAAATTATTTTTTTACTAATTAAAAACATCAACATTATGAACAAGATGAAGTTTATGGTTCTCTTTATGAGTGTTGCCATGATATTCAGTGGCTGTGCGAGTATGAATAACACCGGTAAAGGTGCGGCTATAGGTGGAGGTTCGGGCGCTGCTCTGGGTGCTATCCTGGGAGGCGTTATCGGTAAAGGTAAAGGTGCGGCTATCGGCGCTGCCATCGGTACGGCAGTAGGCGCAGGTACAGGTGCTCTCATCGGAAAGAAAATGGATAAAGCTGCAGCCGAAGCAAAACAAATAGAAGGTGCGCAAGTGGAACAGATTACGGATAACAACGGACTGAAAGCCGTAAAAGTAACATTCGACTCGGGTATCCTTTTCACAACAGGTAACGCAAGTTTGAGTCCTGCCGCTAAATCCGCATTAAGCAAATTCGCAAATAATGTACTTAACCAGAACCGTGATATGGACGTATCTATCTATGGATATACCGACAATCAAGGATGGAGAAACAGTACGGCTGAACAAAGTCGCCAGAAAAACCTGAACTTGTCACAGGAACGTGCACAGAGTGTGGCAAGCTATCTGTTGAATTGCGGTGTGTCCAGCAACCAGATCAAAGGTGTGCAAGGTATGGGTGAAAGCGATCCCGTTGCAAGCAACGATACAGCAGCCGGCCGCGAACAGAACCGCCGTGTAGAAGTATATATGTACGCTAGCGAACAGATGATCAGAGATGCACAGGCAGCTGCTAATTAAAAAATTACTGCGCTATACACGCAACCTGCTGATTTTTTTCTTCGCATCGACCTTACTGACGGTCATTATCTATCGGTTTATGCCGGTTTATATCACTCCGCTGATGATTATTCGAAGTGTTCAGCAGATTTTCTCAGGAGATAAACCCACGTGGAAACACACGTGGGTTTCTTTTGATAAGATATCCCCTAACCTCCCGATGGCGGTGATAGCTTCCGAAGATAACCGTTTTGCGGAACACAACGGGTTCGATTTCGTAGAGATCAAGAAAGCAATGAAAGAGAACGAAACACGTAAGCGAAAACGGGGAGCAAGCACCATCAGCCAGCAGACAGCCAAAAATGTGTTCCTATGGCCTAAGTCTTCATGGGTACGAAAAGGGTTTGAAGTATATTTCACCTTTTTGATCGAATTATTTTGGTCGAAGGAACGAATCATGGAGGTTTATCTCAACTCCATTGAAATGGGAAATGGTATCTATGGCGCACAAGCTACCGCCCAGATAAAGTTCGGAACAACAGCCGCCAAACTGACACGGGGACAATGTGCGCTTATCGCCGCTACCCTCCCTAACCCGATACGCTTCAATTCTGCGAAGCCTTCGCCATATATCCTAAAACGTCAAAAACAGATATTACGATTAATGAATCTGGTTCCCAAGTTCCCACCGGAAGAAAAGACCATAAGAAAGCAACAAGGTAAAAACAAGAAAACGAAGAAGGAGCAATGAGAAATCTCTCTTGCTCCTTTCACTGATAAACTTGTCCGACTGTGTGCTATCCCCATTTATACAAAATCTTTCAACTCTTGCTGTAAACGCTGACGTGTGAAAAAGATACGGCTCTTCACCGTTCCCAATGGCAATCCTAACTTCTCTGCTATTTCACGGTATTTGAATCCCGACACATGCATGGAGAAAGGTACCTTATATTCTTTTGGCAATGCATTGACTACACGATGCATCTCTTTCAAATCATACGCGCCCTCCGTACTGTCAAATCCGGAATCTTGCGGCAAATTCAAATGATAATAATTATCGGTAGTGTCTACAAAGGTCTGGTCACGTACTATTTTTCGGTAGTTATTAATAAAGATGTTGCGCATGATGGTGTACATCCATCCTTTGAAGTTTGTGTCCGGAACATATTTGTCCTCATTATCTAATGCTTTTAAAGACGTTTCCTGCAATAAATCATTTGCTTCTTCACGGTTAGCCGTTAATTTATAAGCAAAACGAAGCAACTCCTCCTGAACTCCAATTAAATCTTTTCTGAAACTTAAACTTTTCATACTTTAAAGGTTTTAATGGTTAATATTCGTTTTTCTCGATGTTTGCAAGTTTAAAGGTATTTTTCCTCTTCGGAAGGGTAATTTCCGTTATTTATGAGGGGAAATTCTATCAAATGATAGTTTTTAGGTGCTTTTTGATAGTTTTTGGGTGGTGCAAATCGGGGAAAAGCCGAATTTTCTATTTAATTTTCATTAAAGAAAACAGAGGAGTTCCCGACTTTTTAGTAAATTTGGTTGTTATACTTATATCAACCTAAATACAATTGATATGAAAAAGAAGAAACAAATCTTTATGTTATTGCTAGCCTTGCTAGTGGGACTCCCTACCCTTTCCGCTCAAAGTAAACAAGAGAAGAAAGAGCAGAAAAAAGAAGCTGTCAAGAAGCTCATCGCTTCTGAGAATTACAAGATAGATGTCAGGACCGCCATGCCGATGCGCGGACGCTCCATTCCCTTGACATCTCCCTACTCATTGGAAATCAGAAATGACTCGGTTATCTCCTACTTGCCTTATTTCGGACGGGCCTACAGTATCCCGTATGGTGGAGGTGACGGACTCAATTTCAGAGCTCCCCTTAAAGAATATGATATGAAAATGGATAAAAAAGGAAATGCCGTTATCGAATTCGTTGCCCGGAATCCGGAAGACAGATATGAATTCAGAGCCAAAGTATATACGAATGGTGAGGCAAGCATCAACGTGAATATGCAGAACCGTCAGTCTATCAGTTTTCAAGGCGAACTGGAGATGGAAGATTAGCCTAGTCTTCCCCCTCTTCTCCCCCTTTTAATATAGGCAGGCAAATATGATATTTCACAGCTAAGATGCGGGTTAGAAAGACTACTAATCCGCCTATCAGCTGACAACCGTATGATTCGATCCCTACTAGGTCACAAATCCAATAGGCAATGCCTCCTACCACACAGGCCATCGCATAAATTTCTTTTCGGAAGATGAGGGGAATCTCATTGATAAACACATCACGAATCACCCCACCGGCTGCTCCCGTTATACTACCCATAATGATGGCTACCCAAAAAGGGTATCCCAAAGCGATACTTTTTCCCACACCTACCACAGTGAACAAAGCGAGCCCGATAGTATCAAAAATGAAGAAGGTATTATTGAGCCGGATCAGCCAACGGCCGAAACAAATAACCCACAGCAAAGCAAGTCCCGTACATATCAGATAAATAGGATTTGTCATCCAGCCGGGAGTAACATCAAGCAGAACATCACGGATAGTACCACCACCGATCGCAGTAGCAAGACCTACAACATAGGCTCCAAACCAGTCGAAACGCTTAGCCGACGCAAGCCGGATACCACTGATGGCAAAGGCAAATGTGCCTATAAAATCAAGAATTTGAACGAATGTGGGCATATATTTGTTATTTTGTATGCAAAGTAACGAATAAATTCCGTAAGAAAATGTACTTTTGCTTCACGAATTAAACCGAATAAGATAGAAACAGTATGAAAATAACAATTGTTGCCGGGGCACGCCCCAATTTCATGAAGATAGCCCCCATTACACGCGCTATTGAAGCCGCACGGGCGCTGGGTAAAAGTATCTCGTACCGATTGGTATATACAGGCAAGAAAGAGGATACAAGTCTGGATGCTTCTCTCTTTTCGGACCTCGACATGAAAGCTCCCGATGTTTATCTGGGAGTGGAAAGTAGCAATCCTACGAGCTTGACAGCCGGAATCATGATAGCTTTTGAACAGGAACTAACCGAAAATCCTGCTCATGTAGTCCTTGTAGTGGATGATCTGACAGCAACGATGAGTTGTGCCATCGTCGCTAAAAAACAAGGAATCAAAGTGGCGCATCTGGTGGCGGGAACCCGTTCCTTCGACATGAAAATGCCGAAAGAAGTAAACCGTATGATCACAGACGGGCTATCCGACTATCTGTTCACTGCCGGTATGGTTGCCAACCGTAATCTGAACCAGACGGGAACAGAAAACGAAAACGTATATTATGTAGGTAATATCCTCATAGATACTATCCGATATAATAGAAACCGGTTACTCAAGCCGATATGGTTTTCCGTATTGGGACTGCAAGAAGGTAATTATCTCCTACTTACCCTGAATCGGCGTGTACTGCTCAATAATAAGGAGAATCTCCGACAACTTTTGCAAACATTAATCGAAAAGTCTGCCGGTATGCCTATCGTAGCTCCAATGCACACGTATGTACGCAATGCCATTAAAGAATTAGGAATCGAAGCACCGAACCTGCATATCATGCCTCCTCAGAATTATCTGTTTTTCGGTTATCTGATAAACAAGGCAAAAGGAATCATAACGGATTCAGGCAATGTAGCCGAAGAAGCGACATTCTTAGGCATTCCATGTATTACACTCAATACATACGCCGAACATCCGGAAACATGGCGGATGGGAACAAACGAACTTGTCGGTGAAGATCCTGTCCTTCTCGCCAAAGCAATGGACACATTAATGAAAGGCGAATGGAAAAGAGGCGAGCTTCCCGAACGTTGGGATGGGCGCACAGCGGAGCGTATCGTACAGATCCTTACGAGTAAATAACCAACAATGATGGGTAAAAAAAGTTATATATTCAACCATCCTCAGAGTTATTTGTTAACTTTGCAGCCCTACTAAGAACGTTTATGAAACAACGATATAGCAAAATACTTATACTGATCTTACTCATATTGGCGGCCTCAAACGCTTTTGCGCAGCAGATAAAGGGAGTAGTTACAGATTCGGTGACTCATGAGCCATTGATGTATATATCTGTTTACTACCAAGAAAAAAAGGATATGGGTACGATCACCAATATTGACGGAGAATACAGTCTCGAAGCCCGTAGAAACGGGGGGACACTTGTATTTTCCGCAGTGGGCTATATCAGTAAGACAGTAAAAGTGAGCTATGGCAATCAGACGGTCAATGTTCAGTTGGCTCCCGATAACGTGATTCTGAATGAAGTCGTTGTAAAGCCTAAGAAAGAGAAATATTCGCGCAAGAACAATCCGGCAGTGGAGTTCATGAAGAAAGTAATCGAACATAAGAAGGCGCAAGCCCTCGAAGTGAACGAATATTATCAGTACGATAAGTACGAAAAGATGAAAATGTCTATCAATGACCTTACTCCGGAAAAACTAGAGAAGGGTATCTACAAAAAATATTCTTTCCTTAGAGATCAGGTAGAAGTGTCGGAAACTACCAATAAATTGATTCTCCCGATCTCTGTACAAGAAACGGCTTCACAAACCATCTTCCGCAAAGATCCCGAAAGTAAGAAAACGATTATCAAAGGAAAAAACTCCAATGGTATCGAAGAATTCTTCTCTACAGGAGATATGCTCGGCACTGTATTGAAGGACGTCTTTGCGGATATCAACATCTATGATGACGAGATCCGTCTGCTTCAGCAGCGTTTCGTCAGTCCTATAGGTAGCAATGCGATTTCTTTTTATAAGTATTATCTGATGGATACGTTGATGGTGGACAGGCGCGAATGCGTACATCTGACATTTGTTCCACAGAATTCGCAGGATTTCGGATTTACGGGACATCTCTATGTATTGAAAGATTCTACCTATGCTGTCCAGAAATGTACAATGAACCTGCCTAAAAAGACCGGAGTCAATTTTGTGAACCGTATGGATATCGTCCAACAGTATGAACAACTACCAAATGGTAATTGGGTATTGGCAGATGACGATATGACCGTAGATCTCTCGTGGAGTTCAAACAAAACGGTGGGGGGATTGCAGGTAGAGCGGACTACAAAATATAGCAATTATAAGTTCGACCCTATAGAGCAACGGCTTTTCCGTTTGAAAGGCAGTGTGATAAAAGAAGCCGATATGCTCTCGAAAAGCGATGAATACTGGGCTAGTGTTCGCCAAGTACCACTGACGAAAACAGAAAGCACAATGGATGTATTCGTCAACAGACTCGAACAGATTCCGGGATTTAAGTATATCATCTTCGGTGCGAAAGCTGTGATCGAAAACTTTGTAGAAACAGGGAGCAAAAAACATCCGAGTAAAGTGGACATAGGTCCTATCAATACGATGATTTCGAGCAACTATATTGATGGAACCCGTTTTCGGTTAAGTGGCATGACAACAGCTCATCTCAACAAACACTGGTTCTTGAACGGTTATGGAGCCTACGGTCTGAAAGATGAACGATGGAAATACAGCGGAACACTGACATATTCATTCAACAAACGCGATTATGTGGTTTGGGAGTTCCCGAAGCATTATATCTCGGCAACTTACAGTTATGATGTAATGTCTCCGATGGATAAATTCCTGTTTACAGATAAAGATAACATTTTCCTTTCATTAAAAACAACGACAGTAGACCAAATGTCGTATATGCGCGATGCTACCATCAACTATGAACTTGAAACACTTACAGGATTCGGTATAAAAGCAATGCTCCGCCACCGTAACGACGAGCCTGCCGGAAAATTGGAGTATTTGCGTAACGATGCCGCACAAACCCGTGTACATGACGTCACTACTGCCGAAGCGAGCCTGACACTACGCTATGCTCCGGGCGAATCATTTGTCAACTCCAAACAGCGTCGTATCCCCGTGTCATTGGACGCTCCTATCTTCACACTCACTCATGCCATGGGATTCAAAGGAGTGTTGGGCGGCGAATATAGTTTCAACCGTACGGAAGCGAGTGTATGGAAACGTTTCTGGCTTCCATCTTCGTGGGGAAAGATAGATTGCAGTATAAAGGCAGGGGCCGAGTGGAACACCGTTCCTTTCCCGTTACTGATTCTGCCGGAAGCCAACTTATCATACATCACCCAACGCGAGACGTTCAACCTTATTAATAATATGGAGTTCTTGAACGACCGTTTCGCTTCAGTTTCATTGTCTTACGATATGAATGGCAAACTATTCAATCGTATTCCCCTTATCAAGAATCTGAAATGGAGGGAAATGTTCCGGGTCCGTGCCTTATGGGGTACTCTGACAGACAAGAACAATCCGTTCAAAAGCAGCAACCCCGATTTGTTCCGCTTCCCGATGCGTGATGGAAAATTTACTAGTTTTGTCATGGATCCGAAGATTCCGTATGTTGAAGCAAGTGTGGGTATCTATAATATATTCAAGTTGCTGCACATTGAATATGTACATCGTTTCACCTACCGTGATAATCCGGGTATCAATAAAAACGGTGTCCGCTTCATGGTATTAATGGCATTCTAAGAATTATGCAACCTTTAGCAGAGCGATTACGCCCCAAAACATTAGACGAATATATCGGTCAGAAACATTTAGTAGGACCGGGTGCTATCTTGCGAAAGATGATTGACGCAGGACGCATCTCCTCCTTTATCCTCTGGGGACCTCCCGGGGTAGGCAAAACTACATTGGCACAAATCATTGCCAATAAGCTGGAAACCCCGTTTTATACTTTAAGCGCAGTGACTTCGGGGGTAAAGGATGTGCGTGAAGTGATAGACCGTGCCAAAAGCAACCGATTCTTCTCCCAGTCCAGCCCTATACTATTCATCGATGAAATCCATCGATTCAGTAAATCACAACAGGATTCTTTGTTGGGAGCTGTAGAGAACGGAACCGTCACACTGATCGGAGCAACAACGGAAAATCCGTCGTTCGAGGTTATCCGTCCGCTTCTGTCCCGCTGCCAGCTCTACGTACTCAAATCGCTGGAGAAGGAAGATTTGCTGGAACTCCTGCAACGTGCCATCACTACGGATACTGTACTGAAAGAACGTAAAATCGAACTAAAAGAAACAACTGCCATGCTGCGCTTCTCCGGTGGAGACGCACGCAAACTCCTTAATATATTAGAGCTGGTCGTTGAATCCGAAGCTGAAGACACCGTTGTGATCACTGATGAAATGGTGACCGAACGATTACAACAAAACCCGTTGGCATACGATAAAGACGGAGAAATGCATTATGATATTATCTCAGCTTTCATCAAGTCTATTCGCGGCAGTGATCCGGACGGAGCAATCTATTGGCTTGCCCGTATGGTGGAAGGCGGTGAAGATCCGGCTTTCATTGCCCGCCGACTGGTTATTTCGGCCTCCGAAGATATCGGCTTGGCAAATCCCAATGCCTTGCTTCTTGCCAATGCCTGTTTCGATACATTGATGAAAATCGGATGGCCCGAAGGAAGAATTCCTTTAGCTGAAACGACCATATATCTGGCAACCAGCCCTAAGAGCAATTCAGCGTATAATGCCATTAATAATGCACTGGAGTTGGTTCGCTCAACAGGTAATCTACCTGTCCCATTACACTTGCGCAATGCACCTACGAAGCTGATGAAGCAATTAGGCTATGGACAAGAGTACAAGTATGCTCACAATTATGAAGGGAATTTTGTGAAACAACAGTTCCTTCCGGACGAATTGAAAGACAAACGTATCTGGAAACCGCAGAATAATCCGGCAGAACAGAAACATGCCGAACGGATGATACAACTGTGGGGAGACAAGTTCAAAAAAGACGTATAACATATTATTAATATAAAATCGAAATGAAAATTATTATTTTAGATGGTTTTGCAGCCAATCCCGGCGACTTGTCTTGGGAAGGGATAAAAGCCCTAGGAGAATGCGTGATTTACGATCGTACTGCTCCCGAAGAAGTATTAGAACGTGCAGCCGGAGCTGAAGTACTCCTGACTAATAAAGTAATTATTAATGCAGAGCACATGGCTGCACTGCCCGAATTGAAATATATCGGTGTATTAGCTACCGGATACAATGTAGTTGATACAGTTGCAGCTAAAGAACGGGGTATTGTTGTCACTAACATACCTTCATACAGCACAGCTTCCGTTGCCCAAATGGTATTTGCGCACATATTGAATATCAGCCAGCAAGTGCAACACCATTCGGAAGAAGTGCATAAAGGCCGTTGGACGAACAGCAAAGATTTCTGTTTCTGGGACACACCGCTGATAGAATTGAGAGATAAGAAAATAGGTCTGGTCGGATTGGGAAATACCGGATATACAACAGCACGTGTTGCCATAGGTTTTGGTATGCAAGTGTATGCGTTGACTTCAAAGTCTCATTTCCAATTACCACCTGAAATCAAGAAGATGGATTTAGACCAACTTTTCAGCGAATGTGATATTATCAGTTTACATTGCCCGCTTACTCCGGAGACACATGAGATGGTGAATGCCCGTCGTCTTGCCATGATGAAGCCAACAGCTATCTTAATCAATACCGGGCGCGGACCGCTAGTCAATGAACAAGATTTGGCAGATGCTCTGAACAGTGGTAAGATTTTTGCAGCAGGAGTAGACGTACTCTCAACCGAACCTCCCCATGCTGATAACCCGTTGCTGACAGCCAAGAACTGTTACATCACTCCACATATTGCATGGGCAACCCTAGAAGCCCGCGAAAGATTGATGAACATTGCAATCAGCAATCTACAAGCATACATCGCCGGAACACCGGAAAATGTAGTCAAATAGGTAAGAATCAAAAACTGTTTTTCTATCCAGTCCGACATTAAAACAAAAAGTCGGCTGCGCAATAATATTACTATTGCGCAGCCAACTCTCAATTCTCAACTTTCAACTCTCAACTTAATAAGAGTGCCCTCCCTCGTCCATCTCTTTTTCTGTTATCTTATGACGGTCGATACTACGCCAAGCATAGAATATATAAGCTATCACAAACGGGACAAGTATAGAAACATAAGCCATCGTCTTTAATGTAAACTCACTAGAACAACTGTTAGCCAAAGTCAATGAGCTTTGCAGGTCCGTATAAGACGGATAATAAGCAGTATTATTATATCCTGCCACCAACAGCAAAGACAAAACAGTCAATACCGTCCCAATTCCTGTAAACCAGATACCCTTATCAAAAGTCTTTCTAAGCAACGTCTTGCCAATACCGAAGAGTACCAACACCACTCCTATCAGGAATAAGATCAAAACTACGGGCATTTCGATAAAGTTCATGAAATATTTAAAGGGTTGCATATAAACTTCCTGTGTATCCGGATTCACGGCAAAGCCATCAGAAACCAATGTACGAATCACAAATGTCAAGAAGAATACAAGAAACAGAATCGTATTATTCCGCACCGCACGACGACATTTATCCATCAGTTCCTTGTCCGCAATATTATTAATGAAGTAAAGCGCACCCAGCACACGGGCAAGGAAGAATACTGCTAATCCAAGAATAACATTCCATATATTTGTCAGTGCATCCAATCCATGCCAGCCATTCCCCCAATGACTGATTACCGGCATAACAGTATCCGTCATATTAGCTTTATTGATATAGAAATCAGAACCTGTGAAGAAAGTCGCCACAGCTCCGCCAAGCAACAACGGCCCTACTACTCCATTAATCACCAGAAAAGTCTGATATGTCTTTTTGCCCAACAGATTTCCCGCTTTGCTCTGAAATTCATAACTGACAGCCTGCAATACAAAGCTGAAAAGAATAATCATCCAAAGCCAATAAGCTCCACCGAAACTTGTACTATAAAACAATGGAAAAGAAGCAAAGAAAGCCCCTCCGAACGTGACCAGTGTAGTAAATGTAAACTCCCACTTACGACCGGTAGAATTCACCATCATTTTCCGGTGTTCTTCCGTCTTACCGAGACAGAACAACAAAGAATTACCTCCTTGCACAAACAATAAAAACACGAGGATAGCTCCCAGCAAGGAAACGACAAGCCACCAATATTGTTGTAGAAATATATACATAGCCTTTACAATTAATGATTAGTATTCATATTATCTTCCGTATCCGGTCCTTTCTTGATAGCCTTCACCATAATTCCGGTACCGGCAATCAACATTACAGTAAACAGGAACAGGAAAATAAAGAAAGTAGTCTGTACGGAACCCACATCAAGTTTGGAAATAGCAGCCGTCGTAGGCAGCATATCACGAATCGCCCAAGGCTGACGGCCACACTCGGCAACCACCCATCCCGCTTGTCCGGCAATGTATCCCAAAGGAATAGTAAGCAAAGCGACCCAATGCATCCAGCGCATCTTACTCAAATCTTTCTTATAGACAAAGAACAATACTACAATAAAGAACAAAATAAAATATCCTCCGAGAATTACCATGACACGGAACGCATAAAAATTCAAAGGAACATTCGGAACCAACTGATTCACATCTTTAATATACCCATATCCAAAATAGGGGATATTCTCCTGCAACACTTTATATGCCACTTGCGCGTCCTCTTCATGACCTGCACTCTTTGCCGCACGATAGGCTGCCAATGCCCCAATAGCCGTTTTCCCGCGTTCTATCTTCTCGGCTGCCGAGAGAGCCGTCGTACCGTCCTTCATTTGATAACCGCCTTCAATAATGTTTGTGATTCCCGGAACGTAACCATCCGCATCACGTTCCGCCAGAAAAGAAAGCAGACTCGGTATCTCAAAACGGAAGAGGAAAGGTTCTTTCCCATCATCATAAGTTTCCTTTTCAGGGTTAAGCACTCCTATTCCTACCAGTCCTACATTCGTTCCACCCTCATACAGGCCTTCCACGGCAGCCAGCTTCATCGGCTGTGTCTGTGCAATCTGATAACCGGAACCGTCTCCTGTCCAAGCGGCGAGTAACGATGCCACTAGTCCGAAGATAGCACCGATTTTTATGCTCGCAAGTGCAAACTCACGATTGCGTTTCTTCAACAAATACCAGCAACTAATGCCGACCACGAACACACCGCCCAGCACCCAACCGGACAATACGGTATGGAAGAACTTGTTGACAGCCACAGGTGATGTAGCCACAGCCCAGAAATCTACCATCTCGTTACGCACCGTATCGGGATTGAACTCCATTCCTACCGGATGTTGCATCCATGCATTGGCCACCAGAATCCACCAAGCGGAAATAGTTGCTCCCAATCCCGTCAACCAGGTAGAAGCCAGATGGAAGCGTTTGCTCACTTTTCCCCAACCGAAAAACATCACAGCTATAAATGTGGCTTCCATGAAGAATGCCAAAATCCCTTCAATCGCCAACGGTGCTCCGAAAATGTCACCAACAAACCACGAATAATTACTCCAGTTTGTACCGAATTCAAATTCCAGAATCAAACCGGTCGCTACACCAATAGCGAAGTTGATACCGAAAAGCTTCATCCAGAACTGAGCAGTCTTTTTCCAGAATTCATTTCCTGTTTTATAATACAGCGTCTCCATGATTCCCATCACCACTGCCAGTCCAAGTGTAAGCGGAACAAAAATCCAATGATACATAGCTGTCATCGCAAATTGGGCTCTCGACCAATCGATCAGCGAGGTGTCAATACTTTCAATCATAATCTTATGTTGTTTAAGAGTTAAAAATCAATCGGTTTCTCCGGAAGGGCACGTTCTATCAGTTCATTGCCCACATATGCTCCTTTTTCAGCCTCCGTAGGGTGATCACTAAGAAAATTCGGGAAAAAGAATAATTTGAGGATAAAGAACATGACGAATAATTTCAAAAGGATAATAACCCACAATGTACGACCAAGTGTCATACTGCGGAAACCTTCCAAATAAAAGTTCCAAACGGCAAGCAGTGCATTCTTCATATATCGTCGTTAGAATTTGTAATGAGTACAAATATACAATATTTATAATAAAAACAAACAAATCCCCCGAATTGTTGCGAGATTTATTGTGTTTTTCCCGGCTAATCTCCCTATCGACAGAAAAAAATCATTTAACGGTAAAATTCAATGATCCGTCTATCACTTTTGCCGCTAATATAATATGTACGTACCTTCGTTACCAATAAATCAATAGAAGTATGAATATGATAAATGTAAGAAGATTGGCAGTGATGACATTTCTTGGTGCAGGTATGCTTTCCGACATATCTGCACAAGATTTTTCGTTGCAAGCCGATACGTTAAATGAAGCCAGACTCCCCGCTCAATGGGATTTGCAATCTTGCATCGACTATGCTTTGGAACAGAATATTACGATTCGCAAGAACCGTGTGACTGCGGAAAGCACACAGATTGACGTAAAGACTGCCAAAGCGGCTTTATTTCCCAGCCTTTCGTTCTCTACCAGCCAGCAAGTAGTGAATCGCCCCTATCAGGAGACGAGCAGCCGGGTGAGTGGCAGCGAAATCATCAGCAGCAACAGTAAAACAAGTTACAACGGCAACTATGGCCTGAATGCCTCGTGGACCATATACAACGGCAGTAAGCGACTCAAAACTCTCAAACAGGAACGGCTGAACAACCAGGTAGCCGAATTGGATGTAGCCACTTCGGAGAATACGATTAAAGAGTCGATTGCACAAATTTATATCCAGATTCTTTATGCCGCCGAATCCGTCAGGGTGAATGAAAACACACTGCAAGTCTCCATTGCCCAACGTGATCGCGGACAGGAACTTCTCAATGCCGGAAGTATTGCCAAAAGTGACTTCGCACAGTTAGAGGCTCAGGTAAGCACAGACCGTTATCAACTTGTCACAGCGCAAGCCACCTTACAAGATTACAAATTGCAACTGAAACAATTGCTCGAACTGGACGGAGAGAATGAAATGAACGTCTACCTCCCTAACCTGTCCGATGAAAACGTACTGGCTCCGTTACCTGCCAAAAAGGATGTCTATGTAAGCGCCCTTGCCATCCGTCCCGAAATCGAGGCAAGTAAGTTGAATGTAGAGGCTTCCGAACTAGGCATTGATATTGCCAAATCGAGTTACTTCCCCACTATCAGCCTCAGCGCAGGCATCGGCACAAACCATACAAGTGGAAGCGATTTCACTTTCGGCGAACAAGTGAAAAACGGATGGAATAATTCCATCGGATTGTCTGTCAGTGTACCTATCTTTAATAACCGCCAGACGAAAAGTGCTGTACAAAAAGCTAAACTGCAACGCGAAACGAACATGCTTTCTTTACTTGACGAACAAAAAGCCCTCTATAAGACCATCGAAAGTCTTTGGTTGGACGCAAACAGCGCACAACAACGTTATGCGGCAGCCAACGAAAAGCTGAGAAGTACGCAGATCAGCTATGACCTGATCAGCGAACAGTTCAATCTGGGTATGAAAAATACAGTGGAGCTCCTCACCGAAAAGAATAACCTGCTACAAGCTCAACAAGAGCAACTTCAGGCTAAATATATGGCCATACTGAACACACAGTTGCTGAAATTCTACCAGGGAGACAAATTGACATTATAAATCAACAAACGTATATTAATTAAAAGCATCATAAACGAATGAAAACGAAAAAGATTATCCTAATCGCCGTGGCAGTCATTGTGGTAGTAGGTATAGGAATCTGGTTCTTCACCGGTTCACCCGCCAAGCATAAAGTCACGTATGCTACCGTCGCTGTCAGCAAAGGCGATATTTCAAATTCGGTAACTGCTACCGGAACGATAGAGCCGGTGACGGAAGTCGAAGTCGGTACACAGGTATCGGGTATCATCGACAAGATTTATGTAGATTATAACTCGACAGTCACCAAAGGACAATTGATTGCCGAAATGGACCGCGTCACACTGCAAAGTGAATTGGCTTCACAACAAGCGACATACGACGGTGCGAAAGCCGAATATGAATATCAGAAGAAAAACTATGAACGTAGCAAAGGCTTGCACGAAAAATCACTCATCAGCGACACGGATTTCGAACAAGCCCTCTACAGCTATCAGAAGGCTAAGAGCAGCTATGACAGCAGTAAGGCTTCTCTCGCAAAGGCAGAGCGTAACTTATCATACGCTACCATCACTTCGCCTATCGACGGAGTTGTTATCAGCCGTGATGTGGAAGCCGGACAGACTGTCGCTTCCGGATTCGAGACACCTACCCTGTTCACTATCGCTGCGGACTTGACGCAAATGCAGGTAGTGGCCGATGTGGATGAAGCCGATATAGGTGGCGTAGAAGAAGGACAGCGCGCCAGTTTTACGGTGGACGCATATCCTAATGATACCTTTGAGGGCGTTGTGACTCAGATTCGTTTGGGCGATGCAAGCAGTACCAGCAGTACAAGTACCAGCAGTAGCACGGTGGTTACTTATGAAGTGGTAATCTCCGCTCCCAATCCCGATTTGAAACTGAAACCACGTCTGACGGCCAATGTCACCATCTATATCCTTGACAAAAAAGACGTACTTTCCGTACCGAACAAAGCATTGCGTTTCGTACCCGAAAAACCCTTAATCGGTGCTAATGACATCGTAAATGACTGTGAAGGTGAACATAAACTTTGGACACGCGAAGGGAATACATTCACTGCCCATCCGGTAGAGATAGGAATCAGTAACGGTATGTCGACGGAAATTATCAGTGGTATCTCCGAAGGCACTAAAATTGTGACGGAAGCTACTATCGGTGCCATGCCGGGCGAAAATATGGAAGCCGGACCCAACCAACAGAGCGGAGGAGAAAGAAGCCCGTTCATGCCTGGCCCTCCGGGAAGTAAGAAGAAAAACAACAAGTGACAAACACCATGAAGAAAGTAATTGAAATACAAAATATCAAGCGTAACTTTCAGGTAGGTGACGAAACCGTCCATGCGTTACGAGGTGTTTCGTTCACCATTCACGAAGGGGAGTTTGTCACTATCATGGGTACTTCCGGTTCGGGAAAATCTACGTTACTGAATATTCTGGGTTGTCTGGATACTCCGACGAGCGGTGAATATCTGCTCAGCGACATACCCGTCCGCACTATGAGCAAGCCTCAACGTGCGGTCTTGCGGAACAGGAAAATCGGATTCGTGTTCCAAAACTATAACTTGTTGCCCAAAACAACGGCTGTAGAAAACGTAGAACTGCCACTTATGTACAACTCTTCCGTCAGTGCCGCCGAACGCCGTCGCCGTGCCATCGAATCCTTGCAGGCCGTAGGATTAGGTGACCGTCTGGAACACAAATCAAACCAGATGTCCGGTGGACAAATGCAGCGGGTGGCCATTGCACGCGCATTGGTCAACAATCCGGCTGTGATTCTTGCCGATGAAGCAACCGGAAACCTCGACACCCGTACCTCATTTGAGATACTTGTCCTCTTTCAAAAGCTTCATGCGGAAGGACGCACCATCATCTTCGTAACGCATAATCCGGAGATTGCGCAATATAGCAGCCGGAATATCCGCCTGCGCGACGGTCATGTCATAGAGGATACCGCTAATCCGGAAATACTATCCGCTGCTGAAGCATTGGCTGCATTACCCAAAAATGACGAAGAAGGATAGACCGCGTTTAACGAAATAACTAATTACTAACAACATGAATGGAACCAATTTATTCAAGATAGCTCTCCGCGCATTGGCAAACAACAAGTTGCGTGCATTTCTCACCATGCTCGGTATTATCATCGGTGTCGCTTCCGTCATCACGATGCTTGCCATCGGACAAGGTTCGAAGAAAAGTATCCAGCAACAGATTTCCGAAATGGGATCGAACATGATTATGATTCATCCCGGAGCCGATATGCGTGGAGGTGTGCGCCAAGATCCGTCTGCCATGCAAACATTAAAGCTCACCGACTACGAGGCTTTGCGTGACGAGACCAATTTCCTGTCAGCCATCAGTCCCAATGTCTCTTCATCGGGGCAGCTTATTGCCGGCAACAACAACTATCCTGCCTCCGTGAACGGGGTTGGAACGGAATATCTCGATATCCGCCAATTAACGGTGGAGAACGGTGAGATGTTCACGGAAGCCGACATACAAAGCTCGGCAAAAGTATGCGTGATAGGAAAGACAATAGTAGACAACCTTTTTCCCGACGGAAGCGATCCGGTTGGAAAAATTATCCGTTTTAGCAAGATCCCTTTCCGAGTGGTAGGTGTGCTCAAGTCAAAAGGATACAATTCTATGGGACAGGATCAGGATGCAGTAGTACTTGCTCCCTACACAACGGTGATGAAACGTCTGCTTGCCGTTACCTATCTGCAAGGTATTTTCGCCTCCGCCCTCACCGAAGATATGACAGAATACGCTACGGATGAAATCAGCACGATTCTCCGCCGCAATCATAAGTTGAAGACCTCTGACGATGATGATTTCACCATTCGTACACAACAGGAATTGAGTACAATGCTCAACTCTACCACCGATTTAATGACCACCCTGCTTGCTTGTATTGCCGGCATCTCATTGGTTGTAGGCGGTATCGGAATTATGAATATCATGTATGTATCCGTCACGGAACGAACCCGTGAAATCGGTCTGCGAATGTCGGTCGGCGCACGAGGAATTGACATTCTGAGCCAATTCCTTATCGAAGCCATCATGATCAGTATCACAGGAGGAATCATCGGAGTGGTCATCGGCTGCGGAGCCAGTTGGATAGTCAAAAGTGTGGCGCATTGGCCTATCTACATCCAGCCGTGGAGCGTATTCCTCTCTTTTGCCGTCTGTACCGTCACCGGAGTCTTCTTTGGATGGTATCCTGCCAAAAAAGCAGCAGATTTAGACCCGATTGAAGCTATCAGATACGAATAAAGAGCTATCTTTGTCTTTATGAAACAAACCTTTACATCCGCACGTCGTCCCCTGGAGATACTGATACACATTATCAGCTGGGGGATTATGTTCGGTTTCCCGTTCTTTTTCGTAGAACGCGGAAACGGGAACATTAACTGGATGGCTTATATACGCCATTTTGCCGTACCGCTTTCTTTTATGATTGTGTTCTACGTCAATTACTTCTTTCTGGTCCCCCGATATCTTTTTCAGAATCAAGCCAAAAGATATATTGTCTACAACATTATCTTGTTGTGTATCATCGGGATACTGCTTCATCTCTGGCAAAGTCTGACATTCGATCCGTCATTTGAAAACAAGCCCAGACGTCCGGGTATGCCTCCGGGATGGTTGTTTTTCCTGCGAGATATGCTAAGCCTTGTTTTTACTATCGGATTGAGTGCCGCTATCCGTATGAGCGCACGATGGACGCAAAACGAGGCTGCCCGCAAGGAAGCGGAACGGAATCGCACGGAAGCCGAGCTGAAGAATCTGCGCAATCAGTTGAACCCTCACTTTTTGTTGAATACTCTGAATAATATTTATGCTTTAATCGCATTCGATTCGGACAAAGCCCAACAAGCCGTGCAGGAACTGAGCAAATTGCTTCGATACGTATTATATGACAATCAGCAGACGTATGTCCCGCTCTGTAAAGAGGTTGATTTCATCCGTAACTATATCGAACTGATGCGTATCCGCCTGTCGGCTAATGTACAGATGAGTACTCAATTCGATATTCACCCAAACAGCCAGACACTGATCGCCCCGCTAATCTTTATTTCATTGATAGAAAATGCCTTCAAGCACGGTATCTCCCCTACCGAAGCTAGTTTCATCCACATTCATATTTCCGAGAACGATCAAGAAGTAATCTGCGAAATCCGCAATAGTAATTTCCCCAAGGAAGTGTGGGATAAAAGTGGTTCGGGCGTGGGGTTAGAACAAGTCAGCCGACGGCTGGAGATACTTTATCCGGGGGCTTACACTTGGTCGAAAGGCACTTCACGGGACGGGAAGTGTTACGAATCAAAATTGAGCATTAAGATCAAAGAGTAGAGAGAAAACGTTAAGTATAGAATTTTATATTAATAGAATAGTAGTATGGTATTACGTTGTGCAATCGTAGATGATGAGCCTTTGGCTCTCGGCCTTTTGGAAAGTTATGCAAACAAAACCCCGTTTCTACAACTCGTAGGAAAATACTCCAGCGCTGTTCAGGCAATGAAAGAACTGCCTGGCGAGGAAGTTGACCTCTTGTTTCTGGATATCCAAATGCCCGAACTTAACGGACTGGAATTCTCAAAAATGGTGGATTCCCGTACCCGTATCGTATTCACTACCGCCTTTGGACAGTATGCCATCGATGGCTATCGTGTCAACGCACTTGACTATCTATTAAAGCCGATTTCATACGTTGATTTTCTACAGGCAGCCAACAAAGCGCTTCAATGGTTCGAACTGGTTCAGAAACCGGAGGAGATAGACAGTATTTTTGTAAAAAGTGACTACAAATTGGTACAAGTGGAATTAAAGAAAATCATGTATATCGAAGGATTAAAAGATTACATTAAAATCTATACGGAAGACGCTCCCAAGCCAATACTGTCCCTTATGAGTATGAAAGCGATGGAAGAACTTTTGCCTTCCAGTCGTTTTATACGTGTGCATCGCTCTTTCATCGTTCAAAAGGACAAGATACGTGTAATAGATCGTGGACGCATTGTTTTTGACAAAACATACATCCCCATCAGCGACAGTTACAAACAGGTTTTCCAAGCATTCCTTGATGAAAGGAGTTGATGATTCCCTATTTTATCGGTAAAAACGAGATTTTTGTCGATTATAGTTTGCCAAAACCTGTTTTATCCCTACCTTTGCAACGAACAGAAAGGGATTGTGAAATTCCGAGAATAGAATAGTTTAGTTAAGTCTAGTTTAGTTTTTGTGTTAAATAGCTCCCTCGTCAGCGGACGAACTAGGGAGCTATTTTTATATTATAAGAATATTATTGCACAAAATATTCATAATTTCCATAACTTTGCAACAATAAAATCTCACATAAATGGAATTTAACGTAGAGGAATTAAAAAGTGCACTTATTGAGAAGTGTAAAAGTGAAGGTATCTTGTATGCAATGGTAGCAGTAGACAGGCGAACCAAAGAGATCATTCTTCCTGATACTTTGCAAGGAGCCTTGAAGCACCCGGAGTACTTTGTATGTACTTGTAAAAAAGTAGAAGATAAATACATCGTGGAGGAGATTACAAAAGTGTAACTCTCCTCCGAACTCTTTATTATTTACGGTCGCCAATGTATAGCGCAGCTCCTTCATCCATAAACAGTTCCACATTCTGCGCATGATGAGCTACATAGGCTGCGGGCCCTACATCTCCCGACTTACAAATCTCTTCTACCACATCAGCTTTTCCCTTTCCGGTTATCAGGAAAATAACGTGACGGGCATTCAATATCGGATAACCGGTCATTGCGATGCGCTTCTGCCCGTTACGGGGATTAATACTGACTACATAAACAGAAGCGGAAGTCAACAGCTCTTCTTGTCCGGGGAAAATGGAGGAAGTATGACCATCGTCTCCTGCACCCAACAGTATAATATCAAACTCTGGCCATCCCTGCTTGGACGGTACTTGTTGCTTGACCAATTCCGAATAACGGGCCGCTTCTTTCACCGGTTTGACTTCACCACGAATACGAAAAACATTCTCATAAGGAATGGGAGCCATTCCTAAAAGTAGATTACGCATCATTCCGTAATTGCTGTCCGAATCATCGGGGGGGACACAACGTTCGTCTACCCAATAAATACACATACGCTCCCAGGGGGTAATTTCCATATATTCGTTCGCCCACAAATCGAACATTAGAGCAGGAGTACTGCCGCCGCTAACTGCGATATTGAATATTCTGTCCGGTTCATTATTCATGATTTCCACCAGACGGAGTATCAGTCCACGTGAAGTTTCAATGGACGAGGGAAAAACAGTTACTTTCATAATTCACAATATTGGTCTGTATTCGTCAAATTCTTACAAGGATTGGTCCAGTCAGCCCCGTGCTCATGCATCATCGCTTCACTTTCCAAAGGTCCCCACGTACCGACCGGATAACCGTAAAGCGGTGCGTCGGGATTCTCTTTCCAATAGCGAAGTACCGGATCGAAGAATGTCCATGAAGCCTCCACGGCGTCACTCCGGGTGAATAAAGTCGGATCGCCCTGAATGCAATCGTCTATCAGACGTGCGTAAGCGTCACCACTCGGCACTCCACCCAACTGGGCATAACTGAAATCCATTGTCACCTGACGGACTTCGAAGCCCGCACCAGGCACTTTCATGCCTATCTTGAGCACAATTCCTTCATTCGGTTGCAAACGAAGAATCAATTTATTCGCACGTGGACAATTGCCACCTGAACAACGGAACATCTGATGAGGTGTCTCGCGGAAATGAACCACGATTTCCGTCACTTTAGTCGGCATTTGCTTGCCGGTACGGATGTAAAACGGGACGCCGCTCCAACGCCAGTTACTGATACCAAGCTTCATGGCAATGTATGTTTCCGTACGCGAGTCGGGAGCTACCCCTTTCTCTTCACGATATCCTTTTTTAGTACCGGAGGAGGTATATTGCCCGCGCACAATATGCTCATTCAAATCTTCTTCATTCAGCGGTGTCAGAGACTCATATACTTTCACCACCTCATTACGGAAGTTATCCGCATTGAAGATAGCAGGAGGTTCCATAGCAGTAAGAGCTACAAGCTGAATCAGATGATTCTGTACCATATCCCGCAAAGCTCCCGCCGTTTCGTAGAATCCGCCACGTTGCTCGATTCCCAGATTCTCTACAGCGGTAATTTCTACGTAGTCGATATAATTCCTGTTCCAGAGAGGCTCGAAAATACCATTGGCAAAACGGAAAGCCAACACATTTTGCGCTGTCTCTTTACCGAGAAAATGATCAATACGGTAAATCTGATGTTCTTCGAAAACAGAAGCATAAATTTTATTCAATTCACGTGCCGATTCGAGGTCGTAACCGAAAGGTTTTTCAACGATGATACGCGAATGGGGAGTATTCAGTCCTGCAGCTTTCAGATGCAAGGGAACAACACCGTAAAGTGAAGGCGGAGTGGCAAGGTAGAACAGCAGATTATCCGGATCCACCTCATTGGTCAACTCCACCAGACGTTGGCGGAGCATGGCATATCCTTCTTCCTTTGCCGGATCCATGGGCAAGTAATACAGATGCGAGATGAAAGCCTCCATCAGTGCCGCATCCTGTTCTTCGGATTTCACGAAAGTCCGAAGTTCACCTGATATATACGAGCGATAATCCTCATCAGAATAAATCGTACGTCCGATACCCAGTATATGAAAATCACCTGTCAACCGCTTTTCACGGAAGAGCGAGTAAAGGGCAGGCATCAACTTACGTTTGGTAAGATCGCCTGAGGCGCCAAAAATTATCATTGCGAATTTATCCATTGTCGCTTTTTATTTCTTAATTCATAAAATAGTCTTATTACTCCGAAAGATGTCCTACTCACACATTATATGTGCCCGATTTCGTGTCACCGCCATGTCCTGTCCAGTTTTCGTGGAAGAACTGTCCGCGCAGTTCGTCTTTACGCTCAAAGGTGTGCGCACCGAAATAATCGCGCTGTGCCTGCACCATATTAGCGGGCAGATCGGCAGAAGTAAGCGAATAGAAGTAATTCAAGGCAGAAGAGAAAGCGGGAACAGGAAGTTCTTCTTTCATGGCTTCGGCTACAAGGCTCTTCCATCCGGAGAGTGACGCCTTCATTTCTTCCCTGAAATAAGGAGCCATCAACAAGTGTTTGGGCTTGTCGGTGGCTTCGAAGGCAGCGGCAATATCGTTCAGGAAAATACTGCGGATGATGCATCCGCCACGCCACATACGGGCGATGGAAGCCAGATCGAGCTGCCAGCCGAATGTATCGGAAGCACGTTGCAGCACGGCAAATCCTTGAGCGTATGAGACGAGTTTGGAAGCATAAAGGGCAGAGAAGATATCCTTCACGAGCTCCACCTTATTATATATAGGTTGTGTATGTTGACGCGGAAATTGGTGGGAAGCTTGATGGCGTAATTCCTTTTGTGCGGAAAGACTGCGCTCAAACACCGCAGTAGCAATCAGTCCCAACGGCATTCCGAGTTCCATAGCGTTGATAACCGACCATTTGCCGGTTCCTTTCTGTCCGGCCGCATCCAAAATCTTATCAATAAGATAACCTCCGGTCTTGTCTTTATGACGCAAGATGTTGGCGGTAATTTCGATGAGGTAACTGCGGAGTTTGCCCTCATTCCAACGGGAAAAGACATCCGCCATCTCCTCATTATTCAAGTCGAGCAGGTTTTTCATCACCCAATATGCTTCGGCAATCAACTGCATATCACCATATTCGATACCGTTATGGATCATCTTTACAAAGTGACCGGATCCCGCCGGCCCTACCCACTGACAACAAGGAGTGCCGTCAGACGCTTTCGCCGCAATGCTTTGAAGAATAGGCTTCACTTCCGGCCATGCCTTTTCCGAGCCGCCGGGCATAATAGACGCTCCGTTCAAAGCTCCCTCTTCACCACCGGACACACCGCTGCCGACGAAAAGAAAACCTTTCGACTCGGCCAGTTTGACACGACGGTTGGTATCTTCGTAATTGGAGTTACCTCCATCGATAAGAATATCTCCGGGTGAAAGCAGAGGAAAAAGCTGTTCCATCAATTCGTCTACCGGACTCCCGGCACGAACCATCATCATTATTTTACGGGGAGTAGCGATTGAATCTACAAAGTCCTTTATATCTGTGAATCCTTCAATGTTTTTGCCCTTCGCACGTCCGTTCATGAAACGATCCACCACTCCTTCTTCAACTCCCGGAACGGTACGGTTATAAACCGATACATTCCATCCTTTACTCTCCATGTTCAAAGCAAGATTCTCGCCCATTACAGCCAAGCCTATAAGTCCGATATCTGTTTTATTCTGATTTGCCATAACTTGTATATTTTGTAATATTGTTTACTATAGTAACAATTGAAACAGACATTTGTTCGCTATATTTAGATTAAAATATTATTTTTGCAGCTAACTATATAGAAACAAGGATGAAGAAAATCAAAATCGGTTTATTAGCCCGCATTATTATCGCTATTATTCTAGGTATCGCCATCGGTACTTTTTTCCCGGCTCCTCTTGTCCGGATATTTGTAACATTCAACGGCATTTTCAGTGAATTTCTTAATTTCTCCATTCCGTTGATTATCGTCGGATTGGTCACTGTGGCTATTGCCGACATCGGTAAAGGCGCCGGAAAGATGTTGCTCGTCACCGCTCTTATCGCTTATTTCGCCACCCTGTTCTCGGGGTTCCTCTCCTACTTCACCGGAGTCACGGTATTCCCGTCATTGATTGAACCGGGCGTGCCGCTTGAGGAAGTGAGCGAGGCAAAAGGCATTCTTCCTTATTTCTCCGTTTCCATTCCTCCATTGATGAACGTAATGACAGCTTTGGTTCTCGCTTTCACATTAGGATTGGGATTGGCTTCGCTGAACAGCGATGCTCTGAAAAACGTAGCACGGGATTTTCAGGCAATCATCGTCCGCATGATCAGTGCGGTAATTCTCCCCTTGCTTCCGCTTTATATCTTCGGTATTTTCTTGAATATGACCCATTCGGGACAGGTGTACTCCATTCTGATGGTATTTATCAAGATTATCGGAGTCATTTTCATTTTGCATATCTTCCTGCTGGTCTTTCAGTATTCTATCGCAGCGCTGTTTGTACACAAAAATCCGTTCAAACTACTGGGGAAGATGATGCCTGCCTATTTCACGGCATTGGGCACACAATCATTGGCTGCCACTATTCCCGTGACACTGGAACAGACGAAAAAGAATGGTGTTTCGGCGGATATAGCCGGTTTTGTGATTCCGTTGTGCGCCACAATCCATCTGTCGGGAAGTACACTGAAAATCGTAGCCTGTGCTCTGGCACTGATGATGATGCAGGGAATGCCGTTCGACTTCCCACTCTTTGCCGGTTTTATCTTCATGCTGGGAATCACGATGGTAGCCGCACCGGGAGTTCCGGGCGGAGCCATCATGGCGTCTTTGGGAATCTTGCAATCCATGTTGGGTTTCGATGAATCGGCACAGGCATTGATGATTGCTCTTTACATCGCCATGGATAGTTTCGGGACGGCCTGCAATGTGACCGGTGATGGGGCTATCGCACTGATTATCGACAAAATGATGGGGAGAACTGTGCTGAACGACCATGCTGAAAAATAAATAGAATGTGGCTTGCATGGGTCACAAAAAATACCGACATTTGCACCCATATTTTTGATTTATTAAATAATAGCGTATGAAAAAAGCCCTAATATCAGGCATTACCGGGCAGGATGGTTCTTATCTTGCCGAGTTTCTATTGCAAAAAGGTTATGAAGTGCACGGTATTCTCCGTCGTTCTTCTTCGTTCAATACCGGACGTATTGAACATTTGTATTTTGACGAGTGGGTACGCGACATGAAACAGAAACGTACGATCAATCTGCATTATGGGGATATGACAGATTCTAGTTCGTTAATTCGTATTATTCAACAGGTGCAACCGGATGAAATCTACAATCTCGCTGCTCAAAGCCACGTGAAAGTTTCATTCGATGTTCCGGAATACACAGCCGAGGCGGATGCTGTCGGTACGTTGCGTATGCTCGAAGCTGTACGCATTCTGGGATTGGAAAAGAAAACCCGCATCTATCAGGCTTCCACTTCCGAATTATTCGGTAAGGTGCAGGAAGTTCCACAGAAAGAGACAACTCCGTTCTATCCCCGTTCTCCGTATGGGGTAGCCAAACAATATGGTTTCTGGATTACCAAGAATTATCGTGAAAGCTACGGTATGTTTGCCGTAAACGGTATTCTGTTCAACCACGAGAGCGAACGTCGCGGTGAGACTTTCGTTACCCGTAAAATTTCTCTGGCCGCCGCACGTATCGCGCAAGGCGAACAAGACAAACTATATCTGGGTAATCTGGATGCACGCCGCGACTGGGGATATGCCAAAGATTACGTGGAATGTATGTGGCTGATTCTGCAGCATGACGTTCCGGAAGACTTCGTGATTGCTACCGGCGAGATGCACACCGTGCGCGAGTTTGCGACATTGGCATTCAAAGAAGCCGGTATCGAACTTCGTTGGGAAGGTGAAGGCGTGAACGAGAAAGGCATTGACGTGGCTACCGGAAAGGCTTTGGTAGAAGTAGATCCTAAATATTTCCGTCCGTCGGAAGTCGAACAACTACTTGGTGACCCCACAAAAGCTAAGACTTTGCTGAACTGGAATCCGCGCAAGACTTCATTTGAAGAACTGGTAAGTATCATGGTACGCCACGATATGGAGAAAGTAAAACGAATGATTGCTACCAAACATTAAATGAATTTCATTTCACCACAGAGGACACGGAGGGCACAGAGGAAAACATAAAATCCTCCGTGTCCTCTGCGTCCTCTGTGGTGAACAAATAAAAGATAGAATGGAAAAGAATGCAAAGATATATGTAGCAGGACATCACGGTCTTGTGGGATCTGCTATCTGGAAAAATTTGCAGGATAAAGGATATACCAATCTGGTAGGCCGCACCCACAAGGAACTCGATCTATTGGATGGCGTAGCTGTCCGTAAATTCTTCGATGAGGAACAGCCGGAATATGTTTTCCTTGCCGCTGCTTTCGTAGGTGGTATCATGGCAAACAGTATTTACCGTGCCGACTTTATCTACAAGAATCTGCAGATTCAACAGAATGTAATCGGTGAGAGCTTCCGCCATAATGTGAAGAAACTGCTATTCTTAGGCAGCACGTGCATTTATCCGCGTGATGCGGAACAGCCGATGAAAGAGGATGTATTGCTCACTTCTCCGCTGGAATATACCAACGAGCCGTATGCAATCGCCAAAATCGCCGGATTGAAGATGTGCGAAAGTTTTAACCTGCAATATGGCACGAACTACATCGCTGTGATGCCGACAAATCTCTACGGTCCGAATGATAATTTCGACTTGGAACGCAGTCATGTACTGCCTGCCATGATTCGGAAAATTCATCTGGCACATTGCCTGAAAGAGGGTAAGTGGGAAGCTGTACGCAAGGATATGAACCTGCGTCCGGTGGAAGGCATCAACGGCGACAGTCCGAAAGAAGAAATCCTGGCTATTCTGCAAAAATACGGAATCAGCGAAACGGAAGTCACTCTTTGGGGTACAGGTACTCCGCTTCGCGAGTTTCTTTGGAGCGAAGAAATGGCAGATGCCAGCGTCTTCGTAATGGAGCACGTAGACTTCAAAGATACCTATAAAGAAGGTAGCAAAGATATCCGCAACTGCCACATCAATATCGGCACCGGTAAGGAAATCACCATCCGTCAGCTGGCCGAGCGTATTGTAGAGACTGTAGGGTATCAAGGAAAACTGACCTTCGACAGCAGCAAACCGGACGGCACTATGCGCAAGCTGACCGATCCTTCGAAACTGCACTCTTTGGGGTGGCACCACAAAATTGAAATCGAGGAAGGCGTACAAAGAATGTACGAATGGTACTTGAAATAGGGAATTCCAAGAATCCGTCAATATGCTATAAGCAGAATTATTTTTGATTATAGCATATTTTTTTTTGATTATAGCATAATAAAATTAGCTATAACCATAATCTTTTCTCCTACCAGCCTGTCGCAATCTCACTACATCCCACCTCCCCCATTTTCAAAAATTCTTCCCTCTTAATTCTTCATTCTTAATTTAATTGCTATATTTGCACAATTTAATATCAAATGTGCAAAAAACAATGGAACAAAGTTTTATAGCTTACATTGAGAATAGTATCAAGAATAATTGGGATCTGGATGCCCTGACCGATTATAAGGGTGCCACCTTACAGTATAAAGACGTAGCTCGCAAAATAGAGAAACTCCATATCATTTTCGAGGAAAGCGGAATCCGCAAGGGAGACAAGATTGCCGTTTGCGGAAGAAACAGTTCGCATTGGGGTGTGACGTTCCTCGCCACATTGACATACGGAGCGGTTATCGTCCCTATTCTTCATGAATTTAAGGCGGACAACGTCCACAATATCGTCAACCATTCCGAAGCGAAATTACTGCTTGTAGGCGATATGGTATGGGAAAACCTGAACGAGTCGGCAATGCCTCTATTGGAAGGTATTCTGATGATGAATGACTTCACTTTGCTGGTTTCACGCAGCGAACGCCTGACATACGCCCGCGAACATCTGAACGAGATGTTCGGTAAGAAATTCCCTAAAAACTTCCGTAAAGAACACGTCGCTTATCATAAGGACGAGCCGGAGGAGCTGGCCGTCATCAATTATACTTCGGGAACAACGAGCTACTCAAAAGGGGTTATGCTCCCCTACCGCAGTTTGTGGTCAAATACGAAGTTCGCCTACGAAGTACTCGACTTGAAGGCCGGAGACAAGATTGTGTCTATGCTTCCGATGGCGCATATGTATGGTCTGGCATTCGAATTCCTTTATGAATTTTCCGTCGGTTGCCACATCTACTTCCTGACCCGTATGCCTAGTCCGAAGATAATCTTCCAGGCTTTCGAAGAGGTAAAACCGAATCTGATTGTCGCTGTTCCGCTTATCATCGAAAAGATTATCAAGAAGAGTGTGCTTCCGAAACTGGAAACTCCGGCAATGAAGATTTTGCTGAAAGTGCCCATCATCAACGATAAGATTAAAGCTACGGTGCGCGAAGAGATGATTAAGGCGTTCGGAGGAGAATTTAAGGCGGTAATCGTAGGAGGTGCCGCTTTCAATCAGGAGGTTGAACAGTTCCTGAAAATGATCGATTTCCCTTATACCGTAGGATATGGAATGACGGAATGCGGTCCGATCATCTGTTACGAAGACTGGAGGAGGTTCAAACCGGGTTCTTGCGGAAAAGCCGTACCCCGTATGGATGTACAAATCCTTTCCTCCGACCCGGAAAATATCGTTGGCGAAATCGTTTGTAAGGGTCCTAACGTAATGCTGGGATACTACAAGAATGAGGAAGCTACCAGAGAAGTAATCGACAGAGACGGTTGGCTGCATACCGGTGATCTGGCTTTGATGGATGCCGAAGGGAATGTTACCATCAAAGGACGTAGCAAGAACCTTCTGTTGAGCGCCAGTGGACAGAATATCTATCCGGAAGAGATAGAAGATAAATTAAACAATCTGCCGTATGTATCCGAAAGCATTATCGTTCAGCAGAATGAGAAACTTGTCGGTTTGGTTTATCCGGATTTCGACGACGCTTTCGCACACGGTCTGAAGAATGAAGACATCGAGCGGGTGATGGAAGAAAACCGGGTGGCATTGAATGCCATGTTGCCGGCGTACAGTCAGATTTCAAAGATGAAGATATACCCGGAAGAGTTTGAAAAGACACCGAAGAAGAGTATCAAACGATACTTGTATCAGGAGGCTAAAGGATGAAAATGAAGAAAACAATACTCACGGCAGCTATACTGATGGCTGCCGTTTGTCTGCCTGCACAGAACAAAAGTGCCGGTATTAATCTTTCTATCTGGAAAGATATTTGTACGCAACCGTATGACAGTACACAGACGACTTATGTGAATATCGGTCTTTTGTCTACTATGAATCGTCTGAATGGTGTAGGCATCAATGCGCTGGGAAGTGTTGTTCATGGGGATATGAACGGCGTACAGATTACAGGACTGGCTAACCTGGCCGGTGGGACAATGCGAGGCGTGCATATAGCAGGTATAAGCAATATCAGCGGTAACAATACGATCGGACTCTCTGCAGCCGGGCTGGTAAATATTACCGGAGACGGGACACGGGGGGTGGTTATATCCGGACTGACCAGTATCGGTGGAGATAACACCGCAGGAGTCATGATGAGCGGTTTTATGAATGTTACCGGGAATATGGCTTCAGGCTTACAGTTTTCCGGTGCGGCGAATATCACCGGACAGAGTTTCAACGGTATGATTACTTCCGGTCTTCTGAATGTGGTAGGTGAAAATATGAATGGCCTGCAGATAGCAGGTATCGCCAATATAACCGGGACACAGCTACGTGGAGTTCAAATGGCATTGTGCAACTATGCCACACAAGTTCGCGGCCTTCAGATCGGTCTGGTCAATTATTATAGGGAAGACTTGAAAGGTTTCCAGCTGGGGCTGGTTAATGCCAATCCCGACACCAAAGTACAGATGATGGTATACGGGGGAAATGTGACTCCTGCCAATATCGGGGTACGTTTCAAGAATCAGTTGTTTTATACGATTCTTGGAGTCGGATCTATGTATCAGGGATTAAATGATAAGTTTTCGGCGAGCGCTTCCTATCGTGCCGGATTATCTCTTCCTATCTATAAAGGATTATCCATTAGCGGCGACTTAGGTTATCAGCATATCGAAGCTTTCGACAATAAGGATGAAGTGATTCCCGGACGTCTATATGCGCTACAAGCACGCGCCAATCTGGAATATCAGCTAACCAAGAAATTCGGTATCTTCGCAACGGGTGGTTATGGCCTAACCAGATTCTATAATAAATCCGGCAATTACGATAAAGGAGCCATTATAGAGGCAGGCATTGTCCTTTTCTAATTATAAATCCTGCATATTAGCATTTATTCTCTTGCTTTACTAAAAACATTTCGTCCCATAATTGTTTCCCTTTCGTTCCATATCTGTGGAACGAAAGGGAAACAACTGTGGAACTAAAAGATAATAACTGTGGAACGAACCACTCGTTGCAGTGAAAATTATTGAATGTCACATGGCAAAGAAGTAACCTTCATTCAGACCTTTTCCTTTATCAGACCGGTACGATAAGCAACGAGCAACTTCTTCAAGTCCTGTATTTGAGTTACCAATTCTTTTCCCTTATCGGTGTCTTTCACCATCATCCGTTGTGAATTGAATTCCAATACGAAATTGGTAGATTTGATATCCAGTCCCTCTTCGATAGCTTTCTGACGAGACTGGAACGGTTCGTGCTGTACAAGCTGCATACCGTGAGAATGGTAGACAAGTGTATATCCGGCAATTCCCGTTTCCGGCTGATAGGCTTTGGAAAATCCTCCGTCGATAACGAATAGTTTGCCATTGGCCTTCATCGGCTGTTCTCCTTGAATAGTCTTCACAGGCACATGACCGTTTATTATATGCGAATGAGGACCTAAAGCTCCAAACTCGGCCAGTATCTGATCACAAATATCCTCCCGATTGCGCAATGTATAATAATATCCTTTCTTCTCTTTATGCATTTCTTTGTCTTCCAGGAAATAGCGTTCAAAAGTAGCCATCTTATCCTTATCAAACAAAGGCGCGTCCGGACCACACCACATATACCAGATATAATCCATCGCAAATTCCTTATCCTCCTCTCCCTCTTCGTCGAAGTAGGCGGTACGGATCAGTTGATCGGCCTTATCCAGAAGTTTGTGTCCCCAATACTCTTTTCCGCGTATCTTGACATGCTTAAAGCTACCGTCCTCATTCAAAGGCACGGAAGCGTGATAAAGAAGATTGGAGTTGGATACCAGATACATCCCGCCGTAAGTAAACAGGCAACGCATATGCTTCTTCAATTTCTCACTATTCATAAATGAATAATGAATCTTATCCACAAGCTCACGTTCTTCATCCGTCAAGCGGTAAGGATTGGCGGGATCTACCGTCGGAAAGTTCGTGTCACGAAGGGCATACTCCTTACCTTCATAGACAAAGACACCACGCTCAAAATCTATCTTCTCCAACAATTTACGATTTGCCATTCCAAACTCCGGACGGCGGTCGATGATCTCGGCTTCCAGCTTAAACTGGATAATAGTGATCGCCTTGTGCATCTGAGTAATCAAGCGCAACGTTTTCTCATTGTAATGAGTATCGGCAAAATTCATTTTCGGCATGAAAATGGTGCAAGGATCATCGGCGTAAGTATCCATAGCAAAGGTAGCAAGCGGCAGCAGATTGATTCCGTAACCGTCTTCAAGTGTAGCCAGATTACCATATCGCATAGACATACGTATCACATTGGCTATGCAACTGTCATTGCCGGAAGCGGCGCCCATCCACAGAATATCGTGATTGCCCCATTGAATATCAAAATTATGATAATTGCACAAGGTATCCATAATGATATGCGCTCCCGGTCCGCGATCGTAGATGTCGCCTACGATATGAAGTGAATCGATTGTCAAACGCTGAATCAGATTACACATGGCAATGATAAAATCATCGGCACGCTTTGTCGTGATAATCGTACTGATAATCACATTGATATAGGCATGCTTGTTCGGCTCGATAGATGACTCGTGCAACAATTCCTGTATGATATACGAGAATTCGGCAGGCAATGATTTACGTACCTTGGAACGGGTATACTTGGAAGATACGTTCTGACAGACTTTTACTAACTGGTTCAGAGTGATCAGGTACCAATCGTCCAAATCCTTCTCACGGGCCTTCACCAGTTGAAGTTTTTCTTCGGGATAGTAAATCAACGTACAGATCTCTTTTTTCTCGGCCTCGCGAAGCGTATTGCCGAATATCTCATTTACCTTACGTTTTACTGCACCGGAAGCATTCTTCAGCACATGTTGGAAAGCTTCATATTCACCATGTACATCTGTCAGGAAATGCTCCGTCCCTTTAGGTAGATTCAAGATAGCCTCCAGATTGATTATTTCCGTACTTGCATCGGCAATAGTAGGAAAACTTCGGGAAAGCAGTTGCAGATAACGCAGATCGTTCACAATGCTTTCAGGAGTTATGTTACTTTGAGCAGTCATTTCTATTTAATTACAAATTACTAAAATCAAATTACCATTTATCGACTTACAATCCATTGTTCTAATCTCCAAACTTACGTTTTTTGATTATTCGCGATAAATATAATACTTTTTTATTTATCCGGTTATTATTTTTTATTCAAAGTTTCATTTTTCAGCCCAAGAAGAACATCAGAAGTACTTGTGCGATAATCACCCGCAGGAACATACAGAGCGGATATACCGTCGCATAAGCCACAGAAGGATTATCACCGGGTATTGTATCATTAGCGTAATTCAACGCCATCGGATTGGCCATACTTCCACACAACATACCGGATACCGTACCAAAATCGATCTTCATCATTTTGAAGGCGACAAAACCTACCAGAACTGTCGGGATGATAGTCAGCCCGGCTCCCAAAGCAATCCACAGCAGACCTTCCGGACGGAATACGGTGTCGAAAAAGTGAGCTCCGGCATCCAATCCCAGACAGGCGAGATACAGGGAAAGCCCTAAGGCACGCAACATCAGATTCGCACTGCGGGTAGTGTAGGTTATCATGTGTATCCGTGGTCCGAATGTCCCCAAAAGAATACCAACAATAATCGGTCCGCCGGCCAGTCCCAGTTTCACGGGAGTACTGACACCCGGTATTGAAAAGGGAATAGCTCCCAATGCCAATCCCAATACAATTCCGATGAATATAACAACCAGATTGGGTTCTTTCAAGCTTTTAATGGCATTACCCAATACTTTTTCCACATTCAGGATGGCAGCTTTCTCCCCTACTACTGTCAGTCGGTCGCCCAACTGGAGTATCAACTCCGGAGTAGCGAGCAGTTGCACACCCGAACGATAGACACGGCTGATATTGATGCCGTAATGATTTCTCAATCGGAGTGATCCCAGCTTCTTTCCATTTAGTTCGGGACGAGTGACGACGATACGCTGTGAAACCAGTTCGCTGTCAATCGCATTCCAGTCAATGTCCTCTTTGTTCCAATCCGTATTTTCCTGTTCACCGAAAAGTACAGTCAACGCCAAAGCATCTTTCTCCGCAGTGATAACCAACAGACGGTCTCCCTCTTTCAGCACCTTGTCGGAAGTCGGAATGCTGACGTGTCCGTCCCGCCATAAGCGGGAGATGACAAACTTCGGGTAGCTCATATGTGCTATGTCTTTAATGCTCTTATTGAAAATAGCAGGATTGTGTACTTGAAACGCTGCAATATAAGTTTTGTTCGCATCATCTTTCTCTTTTATTTCCAAATCTTCTTTGCGAACCAATGCTTTACGGATTAACAAGACGGCAAGTATCACACCGACGACTCCCATCGGATAGGCTACCGCACATCCCAAAGCAGGTGTGCTACTCTCCAGCCCCATCTGTTTCAGAGTTTGCTGAGCAGCTCCCAACGCCGGAGTGTTCGTTGTCGCTCCACAAAGGATACCGACCATATCGGGAAGTGAGACACCTGTGGCATAGCTGGCTACGACCGTCAACAATGTTCCCAACAGGACGACTCCCAATGCCAGCATATTCAGCGTTACTCCTCCTTTACGGAAAGAACTGAAGAAACCGGGACCGACCTGTAAACCTAAAGAATAAACGAAAATCACCAAACCGAAACTTTCCGCATAATTCAACATCTGAGGATCTACCGAAAGTCCGAGATGTCCGGCAAGGATACCTGTAAAAAAAACAAAAGTGACTCCTAAGGATACTCCCCAGAAATGCACTCTTCCCAAGCCCAAACCTATCGCAGAAATCAACGATAACACCACAACCGCCTGCAAGGCAGAATGTTCGAGAAACAGACTATATAACCACTCCATGTATTTTCAATACTAATAGGGCGCAAAGATAAAAACTATTTAGTCCCATTCAAAACTTTTATGCTTTCATTTTGCGCCCTACTCATGCCTCGTGCTGATATTCTTTATATCATCTTTCTTATCTTCCCTGATATTCCACGAAATTGTTCCGCCCGTCCAAATAGCCGCTCAACCTGTTGCCTCCAATATATACGTCGTCCAGGTAGGAAACATCATTGGGCCCATACGACATACGGATGGAAGTCTGCGCGAAATTTTCCCAACTCCAACGGAACTTATATTCAAATTCTTCCACATATCCGTCCGGATATTCCACCCGTATGTAATCGATTCCTGTACGATCTAAAAAGAAATCCAGTTCCTGACGGCAGTAGTTGTTGTCTATATCCCGATAAAAACTGACCCAGGTGCGGCTACACAAATCGGCCGAACGGTTGTAATAACCCGGTCCGTTATTATCATCATCGTAGAAACTGTCTATCTCCACTTCGCAAGAAGTAAGACCGACCATCAATACAGCCATCAAAGCCAGACCTAAATATCTAAATGTGTTCGTTTTCATATTCCTTTATTTTTAATGGTTCGTTTATTAATATTTATCATTTATCTTTCGATATGACAAAAGTATAGAATGAATTTTCCCCTTGAAACTGAAAAATCCTACTTTTCAGGAGGAAATTACCTACTTATAGGGGCAAATCCCCACGCTTGAGATTTAATGGTATAATACCGTGAACAGCTCATTCCAAGCACGTAAAATCTTAATAAAAATAGAATATAAGAAGTAAACATTTAATCAATGTTATAAAACATCCGTTTTTTCTTGTATTATTTGCAGATACCACAAAAGTCCGTATATTTGCAATGTGTTTTTCATAGTATTAGATTTAAGGTTAACAAA
>ENA-UONZ01000428-UONZ01000428.1-human-gut-metagenome-genome-assembly--contig:-C93old-NODE-428-length-70644-cov-16.290300_pt1 | contig 70644 bp, 42 predicted proteins | sample MGYA00242468_ERZ724015 | MGnify/ENA metagenome assembly ERZ724015
ACCTTGCGACCTTTAGGTGAAACCTTGCGACCTTTAGGTGAAACCTTGCGACCTTCGGATATGGCCTCAAAGAGAGTCCGAAGAATGAGTAAAGCAGAGATGATGGATTCTATAGTAGCTTGTTGTTTGAATGCCTATTTAACGATAGAAGAAATAGCGTCTTTCGTGAATAGAAATCCTGCTTATATAAAAAATGAGTTTATACCTTTGCTTCTGTCAACGGGGCGTTTGATGCGCTTATATCCCAATACCCCAAATCATCCGAAACAGGCTTATAAAACAAAGAAGGAAAAATGAATCAGCAACCTACATTTTCGATCATAACGATCACCTATAATGCGGAGCGATGGTTGGAGCGTACGATATTGAGCGTACTTAGCCAGTCGTATCCGAATATCGAGTATATATTGATTGACGGAGCGTCGAAGGATAAGACCATAGAGATCATCAAGCAATATGAGTCCGGTATCGCTTCTTGGATAAGCGAGCCTGATAAAGGTTTGTACGATGCCATGAATAAAGGTTTAAGGCGAGCCACGGGGGACTATGTGTGGTTCTTGAATGCGGGCGATACACTTTATACCGCAGATACCGTGCAAAGAATTGTGGCGTCTTTGAAAAAGAAAGTATCTTTGCCAGACGTGATTTACGGAGAGACCCGGATTGTTGACGCAGCGGGCAAATCGTTGGGGATGCGCAGGTTGAAGGCTCCGGAGAGACTTAGTTGGAAGGGTTTTCGAATGGGAATGTTGGTTTGTCACCAGTCGTTTATATCAAAACGGGAGATAGCTCCGTTATATAATACGGATTATCGTTTGACGGCCGATTATGATTGGTGCATCCAATGTCTGAAGCGTGCGAAAAGAGTGCATAATACGCATCTGGTTTTGTCTGACTTCTTGGAGGAAGGATTGAGTAGCGCCAATCGGAAAGCTTCCTTGAAAGAGCGGTATGAGATTATGTGCAAATATTATGGGAAAGTCTCGACAATCGCATTGCATGGTTGGTTCGCCGTACGTTTCTATTTTGCCAAATGCTTTAAAGGTAGAGTATAAATAATTAAATATAAATAAGTTTTATGCGGAGTATAATGCAAAAATGGGGAAAGCATATCGCTGCTGTGGCTGTGTTCTTGGTTCTGACAGTGGTTTATTTTGCCCCGGCCGTGTTTGAGGGTAAATCGATTCGTCAGGGAGACATGGAGAAAGCTGTTGGCATGGGAGGTAGCCAGATGGAGAAATATGAGAAATCCGCCCAGCTCGGTGAATTTAGCGTTTGGTCTGATGCTATGTTTGGAGGAATGCCCTATGCGGGAGGATATGGGAATCCTGCCCCTAAGTTGCCTGGGTATACTTTATTAGAGGCACCATTAAAAGATATCGGTTATTTGAATGCGGGCATGGTATTTACCGGCTTGGTATGTTTTTATATATTGATGTGTGTAATGGGGGTGAATTGGTGGCTGGCTCTTGCGGGCTCGATCGCTTTTGCGTTAGCTTCTTATAATATTATCATTATAGAAGCTGGGCATATAACGAAGGCATATGTCATTGCCTATATGCCGCTAACCCTTGCGGGTATGGCGCTCCTGTTCAATCGTAAGTATTTGTGGGGAGGAATCGTATTTTTGTTAGGTGTTGCCCTATCCATATCGAATGGACATATCCAGATCACTTATTATTTATTGTTGCTTTGTTTGTTTGTTTATCTGGGATACGTGTTCGCCAAACTACGAGAGAAAGCATACAAAGAGTTAGGCAAAGTGACCGTAATTATGGTTGGTTGTGTTATATTAGCGATTCTTCCCAACGCTCAAAATATGTATGCTCATTGGGATCTTGGCAAGAACTCTATCCGTGGTGCTACGGAATTGACTACTGCTACGGATTCCGGAGAGAAAATCTCTTCGGGTCTGGATAAGGATTATGCTTTTGCCTGGAGCTATGGTAAAGGTGAGCTATTGACATTGCTGGTTCCTAATGCTTATGGAGGGGGATCTGGAGGTATGTTAGGACCGGACTCTGAATTGTATAAGGAATTAAGGGCAAAGGGGGCTCAAGTAGGAAAAGAAGTACAAGCTCCTACCTATTGGGGGGAGAAGACGTTTACTTCGGGACCGGTGTATTTTGGGGCGTTGGTTTGTTTCTTGTTTATCATAGGAATATTCGTGATCCGGAACCCGATAAAATGGTGGCTGTTCGCTGGTTCTATATTCTTGATTTTCTTGGCTTTGGGACGTAATTTTGATAGTTTTAATGATTTCATGTTCCATTACTTGCCGATGTATAATAAATTCCGTACGGTGGAGATGGCTTTGGTTATTCCGGGTATGGTATTTCCCATCATAGCGATATGGGGGCTGAAAGAGATCGTATCGGGAAAAGTGGATGATGCTTTATTTAAAAGGGGGTTAATCGTTTCTTTAGCGATTACGGGTGGATTGTGCTTGATCCTTTGGCTGATGCCAAGCATGTTACTTGATTTTCGTTCCTCTTTTGATGCTCAATACCAATTACCGGATTGGTACTATAATGCCTTATTGATGGATCGGGCTTCTTTGGCTTCTGCGGATGCTATGCGCTCTCTGATTTTTATATTGCTGGGTGCCGCTTTATTATTCTGGTATTATACGGCAAAAGATCGAAAGAAGGCTGGTACGATTGTGGGAATAGGTATCGCAGTTTTGATGTTGGCTGATTTGTGGACTGTCGATAAACGTTATTTGAATGATGGTGATTTTGTTCGTCAGAAAGCAGTGGACGTGTATAAGGAGACTGTTGCGGACCAAGAGATCTTTAAGGATAAAGATCCTTCTTATCGTGTAGTGACGTTAAATAATCCATTTCAAGAAACTAGTGTATCTTATTATCACCACTCCGTCGGTGGTTATTATGCCGCGAAGCTAAGACGGTACCAAGAACTGATCGACCACCGTCTGCAAGGAGAGCTTAACTCGATTATCGGGGCTTTCCAGAAAGCGCAGACCGCGGAGGATTTGATGGGGGCGTTCGCTGCTTGCCCGTCCTTGAATATGCTCAATACACGTTATATTATCTATAATCCGGAGCAACCGCCTTTGAGGAATCCGTTTGCTTTCGGCAACGCTTGGTTTGTGGATAAAGTGGAGGTCGTGGAGAATGCGGATGCGGAAATAGCGGCGTTGAATACGATCAATCCGTTAACGACGGCGGTTGTCGATAAACGTTTCGCCAATGAGGTGAAAGGTTTCACGCCTCAATTGGACTCTACCGCTACGATAACATTGGATAGTTATCGCCCTAATAAGTTAGTTTATACGACGAAGACTAATTCTGAGCAATTAGCAGTATTCTCTGAGATCTATTATCAACCGGGATGGGAGGCTACGATTGATGGGAAGCCCGCTCCGCATTTCCGGGCGGATTGGATATTAAGGGCTATGTTAGTTCCTGCGGGAGAGCATCAGATCGTATTTGAGTTTAGACCGCAAGGTTATATTACGGCGGCTTATATTACTTCTTTCAGTTCGTTGATTATCTTGTTGTTATTGATTGGTGCGGTAGGATATTCGGTTTGGAAAGCTAGAAAGCAAAAAGAAATATAAATATCTGGTTGGTTGTAGAGACGGGGCGTGCCCCGTCTCTACAACTAGATGAAACCGCTATTGATAAAATCGAGCAGTTTTCTCGTTAGGGTTTCCCACGAGAGGGCTGCTTTTTCTTTGGATATGTTCGCAGGGATGGTGGCTTGCTGTGAGGGGGTGAAAAGTTCCTCGATACCTTGGGCGAGGGCCGTCGCAGATATCTCAGGCACTACGATGCCTGTACCCGGCTTTTCGATGCTGTTCTTGAAATCGCCTACGGGAGTACTTAACATAGGTAAATCGTAATTGTAGGCTACGGATACGACACCGCTTTGAGTGGCGGAGCGATAGGGGAGTACCAAGGCATCCGCCGCTGAGAAATAAATGGGGATTTCTTCGTCGCTGATATATTCACAGTGGACGAATATACGTTCTTTTGCCGGAGATGCATCGATCAGAGCCTGATACTTCTCGAAACTACCGTAACATTCGCCGGCTATAATGAGATGGTAATCCTCGTTAAGCTGTCCCATCGCTTCTATCAGCAGGTCTAATCCTTTATAGTCCCGTATCAGTCCAAAGAATAGAAGATTCTTTTTGGACGGATGGATTCCTAATTTCCGGCACGCCTCGTTCTTGTTGATCTTACTCCCGAAATGATTGTAAAGCGGGTGTGGGTTCTGGATATATTTAGCGCCCGGGTAAAGTTTCCGCAAATCATACCGCACGTTATCGCTCATCACGATAAAGCCATGGCATTGCTTGAAAAGTAACGAAGCTAAAGGCTTGTCGAAGAAACGCGGCTCATGGGGAATCGCGTTATGGATAAGGGTGATTACCTTGCAATGCTTCTTCATCCGATTTGCTACATGAGCGTATCCGGGAACGAAAAAGGACATCCAGTAAGAGATAATCAGTACGTCCGGCGCATAGGAACGAATGGCGTTTACGGTACTGAAATAACTAACCGGGTTGACGCTATCTAATACTCGCACGCTCTCGATTTCGATCGCACGGTCTCCCGCTTCTACGTATTGAGTCTTGCCGGGAAATAAGATATCCGGATAAAGGCGTTTGAAGTTGAAAGCCTTTACTTCATGACCTTCTTTTACTAATTCCGTATAGAGCATCCCGCTGAATTGGGCGATACCGCCACGATAGGGATAAATGGGGGAGAGAATAGCGAAACGCATGGTAATTGAAAATTAAGAATTGAAAATTGAAAATTAAGAATCGAGAACTACAGGAGCTGTCCTCCCTTCATTTTCAATTCTCAACTTTCAATTTTCAATTAATTAGTATCTGTAATGATCAGCCTTGTACGGTCCTTCTACCGGTACGCCGATATAATCAGCTTGCTTTTGTGATAATGTAGATAATTTCACGCCGATACGTTCCAAGTGTAGGCGGGCAACTTCCTCATCCAAGCGTTTCGGTAAGCGGTATACACCTACCTCATAAGCCATTTGCCATAAGTCCATCTGGGCAAGCACTTGGTTCGTGAACGAGTTACTCATTACGAATGACGGGTGTCCCGTAGCGCAACCTAAGTTTACCAAGCGTCCCTCTGCCAATAAGAAGATGGAATTTCCGTTCGGGAACGTATATTTGTCCACTTGAGGTTTGATATTCGTGTGCTTGATATTCGGATAGTTGACAAGCTTGTCCACTTGGATCTCGTTGTCGAAGTGACCGATGTTACATACGATCGCTTGATCTTTCATCTGTGTCATATGCTCGATCGTGATGATATCGCAGTTTCCGGTGGTTGTAACGAAGATGTTACCCTCTTTCACGGCCTCTTCCATGGTCGTAACCTCGAAACCTTCCATAGCGGCTTGCAGGGCGCAGATCGGATCGATCTCGGTCACGAGTACGCGAGCCCCGTAAGAGCGCATGGAGTGAGAGCAGCCTTTACCTACGTCACCGTATCCGGCCACGACTACCACCTTGCCGGCGATCATCACGTCCGTAGCGCGCTTGATGCCGTCCGCCAAAGACTCACGGCAACCATATAAGTTATCGAACTTGGATTTCGTCACGGAGTCATTAACATTGATAGCCGGAACCAGCAACTCACCTTTCTCCATCATCTGATACAGACGGTGAACGCCGGTGGTCGTCTCTTCCGACACACCTTTCATCTCGGCTACCGTACGGTGCCAACGGCTGTTATCTTCTTGAAGGATACGATTTAATGTATCTAGAATAACCTGTTCCTCATGATTCCCGCCTTTGCGGTTGATGGTCTCCGCGTCGTTCTCCGCACGATAGCCCATGTGAATCAATAAGGAAGCGTCACCGCCATCGTCAACAATCATGTGAGGACCTTTGCCTTCCGGGAAACGAAGCGCCATGTCCGTACACCACCAATACTCCTCCAGCGTCTCGCCTTTCCAAGCGAATACCGGTACGCCATCAGCTGCGATAGCCGCCGCCGCATGGTCCTGTGTGGAGAAGATGTTACAGCTAGCCCAGCGAACGTCCGCTCCCAACGCAACTAATGTTTCGATTAACACTGCCGTCTGAATAGTCATATGCAGTGAGCCGGTGATACGTGCGCCTTTCAAGGGTTTCTGATCGGCGTATTTCTGGCGTAGCGCCATTAATCCCGGCATTTCGTGTTCGGCGATCTCGATCTCTTTGCGACCGAATTCAGCCAAACTCATATCTGCCACTTTATAAGGCAGATTAGTTGGAAATAATTGTGACATAAATTAATACTATAAATGGTTGAGACGCGAAGGTACGAAAAAGCGTTGATAGTAGGTGTTCTTTATCTATGAATTTCCATCTAGGGCAGAGGCTTGCTGAGAGGTACGGTGGGTTCGTTACTGCAACCTGCCATGCAGCAGTTCTGCAACAGCCATGCAGCATTACTGCAACCCGCATTGCAGTAACACTGCAACGCCGTTGCAGTATTGGGTTCTCTGTAGTTTTGCGATTTAATGAATACTGAAGGCTCCATCTACCAATAACGCATGCCCATCTACGAAGCTCGCTTGCGGGCTGCATAGCCAAAGTACGGCGTTGGCGATCTCTTCCGGTTTACCGAGCCGCCCTGCGGGAATGTCGCGCACCAGCTCCTTCTCCAAGGAAGGGTCACGCCGCATTAAGTCTTCCGCCATCGGCGTACGGATAACGCCTGGACATACGGCATTGATGCGGATGTTCTTTGCCGCATAGTCGATAGCGGCGGTACGTGTCAGTCCGATAACGGCATGCTTACAGGCTATGTAGGCCGCTTGTCCCGGAAATCCCGTGACTCCGCCTTGCGATGAGGTGTTGACGATGGCGCCGCCGCCTTGTTTCAGCATTTGCAGGATCTCATAACGCATGCAGTTCCAGACACCTTTCAAATCCACAGCCACGGTACGGTCGAATTCATCGTCGGTGATTTCCGCCATTGGGCGTTGCGGTGTTTGTATGCCTGCGTTGTTAAGAGCTGCGTCCAGTCCTCCGTAGGTAGCTACGGTCCAGTCGATCATCTCTTTTACGGCTTGCGTGTTTGATACGTCGCACCGATACGCTACGGCCTTATGTCCCTCGGCTACTAATTTCTCTACCTGTTCTCCCGGCTCACGGATGTCTGCCAATACGGTTATGTATCCAGCCTTGGCGAAGGCTTCGGCGCAAGCGAGTCCGATACCCATCGCTGAACCGGTTACTAAAGCTACTTTCTCTTCCGTTGTCTTTGTCATGATCATTTGATTTACATTTTGTTATTATTTATGTCGCGAAGATAAGGAGGGAGTGGTATGGAGGCTTTGTTATGTGGTTCAAATAGCTTTGTTGTGTGGGCCATTATAAATATTATATATCCTCGGTTGGCGGTACGCCATACGCTATCTTATAGATTTTCGAGAAATGGGAAAGGTTCTTGAAGCCTACCTCGAAACAAATCTCCGAGACCTTACGCCCCCCTTTACGTATCAGCCCGTGTGCGGCTTCAAGGCGGCGTCGGATGAGCCATTCCCGGGGCGAGAGAGCGCTACATTTCTTGAAATCACGTTTAAATGTGGAGAGACTGCGTCCCGTATAGTTGGCGATTTCTTCCATGGAAATATCGTTCATATAATTCCGCTCCATAAATTCCAGTATGTCTATCTTCCATGGATCGGTAAAATCGAAGATAGAGGCATATAGGTTCTTGTCGGTATTGAGCAACACATAAACGCCCTCGACCATTTTTAGTTGCAGCAATTCGTCTGTCGGTTGGATCTTGGAATTGAAATAAGGGGTCATCGACTCAAACAAGCTTACGATATCGGGACGGTTGGACGGTAGCTTGTAAAGGCTTACCTGATCTCGCTTGGCGTCTTTAGGGAGAGTATTTCGATCTAATTTGCTGTAAAAGTCGCGTAGAAACTTCATGGTGAACATCAAGAAGATCGCCTTGAACTGCTCGCCATTCCATGCTTGTTTCGTCATCTGCACGCTGAAGTCCTTGCGGATGAAAGCGCATTCTCCTTTATGTAACCGGGTGATTTGGCCTTTTTCGTCGATTACCATCTCTCCGGAATATACATACACCAACACATGCGAATGATTCCGGTGCAGGCAGCTCTTTCCGCCATCGAAATACATCGCTAAAAATAAATCCGAGTAACGCAGTGTGTTGATTCCGTCCATCATTCTTTAGGAAAATGGGCAACACGAGAAGATCGTACCGCCCATTATGAAGATTTTAAAGTAACTGTCAACTGTTAACTGTCCACTAAATCGTCAGGCCGGCGTGATACCTTGCTCTTGCAATAGTTTCAGCCCGAGGTCTTTCAACTTGAACTTCTGTATCTTTCCGCTTCCGGTCATCGGGAAGGTATCGACGAAGAAGATGTATTTCGGGATCTTATGCCGGGCGATCTTTCCGCGGCAGAAATCTTTCACCTCTTCCTCCGTAGCCGTCACACCATCGTGAAGGATGATAAAGGCACCCACTTCCTCTCCATATTTCTTGGAAGGAACAGCGGCTACTTGCACGTCTTTCACGCCGGGGAAATGATAAAGGAATTCCTCCAGCTCACGTGGATAGATATTCTCGCCTCCACGGATAATCATATCCTTGATACGGCCGGTGATACGGAAGTTTCCATTCTCATCACGAACGCCCAAGTCGCCGGAATGCAGGAAACCATCCTTGTCGATCGCCTCATTGGTGGCGGCTTCGTTTTTATAGTAACCTTTCATGTTATTATAACCGCGGTTACACATCTCGCCCTGTACACCGACGGGGCATTCCTCGCCAGTCTCCGGATCGATAACCCGTACCTCGGTAAATTCGAACTCATGGCCTACAGTATTATAACGCACCTCGGCCGGATCTTCGATACGGGAGTGGGTCATACCCGGTGAGGTCTCTGTCAATCCATACACGCTGGTTACACGCATGTGCATCTTCTCGTCCACGGTTTTCATCAATTCAACCGGGCAAAGAGAACCTGCCATAATACCGGTACGTAACGACGTGAGGTCGAACATCTCGAACATCGGGTGGTTCAGCTCGGCAATGAACATGGTAGGCACGCCGTACACGGCCGTGCAACGCTCTTTATGTATAGAAGCTAATACCAATAGCGGATCGAATTTCTCGACCATCACTTGCGTACATCCATGCGTCAATACGTTCATGGAAGCTAATACCACGCCAAAGCAATGAAAGAGAGGTACGCAGCAACAAAGCTTATCGTCGGCGGTGAATTTCATATGCTCACCCGTCAAGAAACCGTTGTTGGCGATGTTGTAGTGAGTCAACATGACCCCTTTCGGGAAGCCGGTCGTACCGGAAGTATATTGCATATTGACAACGTCGTGGCAATTTACTCTCGCTTTGGCAGCCTCTAAGGTCTCATCCTTGATATTTTGTCCGAGGAGCAACATCTCGGGCGTATTGTACATACCCCTGTATTTCTCCTGTCCGATATATACTACATTTCTCAAGCGTGGGAAACGCTCGCTTTTCAAATACCCCCGTTGAGAGGTCTTCAATTCCGGCAACATGGTATAGACCATGTCCACGTAACTTCCATCAAACACGCCGTCTGTGATACACATCGTATGGATATCGGCGTTCTCTACTAGGTATTCCAGCTCGCTTTGTTTATAGTTCGTATTGATCGTGACCAATACGGCACCGATCTTCGCGCCTGCATATAGGAATGTCAACCAATCCGGTACGTTCGTCGCCCATACGCCGACATGTGTGCCATGGGTGATACCGATCGCCAACATACCTTTCGCCATGTCGTCCACACGCTTGTTGAATTCGCTCCAAGTGAAACGTAAGTCACGGTCTGAATAAACGATATACTCCTTATCCGGTGTATTCTCGGCCCAATGTTCCAGCCATTGGCCAAGGGTTCTGTTCTGTAATTCCATAAAACGCCGGATTTAATAAGGTGTATAGACAACTCCTAAGATTCGAGCCCTGTTGTCGGCTGCCGCATGTACATGATGCGCCACGATAGAATCATAATAGATGCTATCGCCTTCCTCTAGGATATAGGTGTTTTTTCCGTAATTAATCTCTACGACGCCACTCAATACGTAGATAAACTCTTCTCCCTCATGCGTGGACAGAATGAAATCCTCGCCTTCCTCGGAGGGAGCGATCTCGATCAAGAAGGGCTCCATATGGCGGCCGGACTTATCTTGCGAGAGCGAGTGGTAATCCATATGCTTGTGCCCTTGTGTCGCATTGTTCGTGAACCCGATACCATCGGCCTCGCTATCCTTTTTGCGGCATACGACCGGGCCTAGCTCCGCTTGGTCATTCAAGAATGTACCCAAACGTACCCCTAATACCCGTGCTATTTTGATAAGAGGGGCCAAAGATGGAAAATCCAAGTTACCCTCGATACGTTCTATCTGTTCGATACCTAACCCGGAGCGTTCGGCTACTTCCTCGATAGAGAGCTGTTTCGATTCCCGGATATTTTTAATTTTCGCGCCTATAATTTTGTTGTTTCCCATGTATATGATTTGTTATTTATAATCCTATAATGTTTGATAAATTGATACTAAACGGCGCAAATTTACATTAATATTTTATTATATCTAGGATTAAGGCAAATAAAAAGGGCAATTCCCGATTGGGATTGCCCTTTTTAATATTCTCGCATAAGCTTTTTCTTACTTTCTGATACCAAGTTCTTTGATGATAGCGCGGTATCTCTCGATGTCAGTCTTGATCAGATAGTCCAATAAACGACGACGTTTACCTACCAACATCTTCAATGATCTTTCCGTAGCGTAATCTTTGTGATTCACTTTCAAGTGCTCTGTCAAGTGAGAGATACGGAATGTGAACAATGCGATTTGGCTTTCAGCAGAACCTGTGTTAGTTGCTGATTTGCCATACTTTTCAAATAATTCTTTTTTCTTCGCTGAATCTAAATACATGATTCTTTTTACTTTAATAAATTAATACTATGTTATCTAAGCGGTCGCAAAGGTAGACATTCCTTTTTGATTTGCAATAGATTCTACTATCTTTTTTGTGTTTTGAAGCATGAATGTCATATATATATCGTAAAAATATCGTATTTTTGCAGCCAATAAATTAGTCTTCAATGCAAAAGATCAGAAACATTGCGATTATCGCGCACGTAGACCACGGCAAAACGACGCTCGTGGATAAGATGTTATTAGCCGGTAAGCTTTTCCGTGAAGGACAGGCAGAACCGGATCAGTTCATGGATAACAATGATCTGGAACGGGAACGAGGTATCACGATTCTTGCCAAGAACGTGTCTATCAATTATAAGGGATATAAGATCAATATTATTGACACTCCGGGCCACGCCGACTTTGGTGGCGAGGTGGAGCGTGTCTTGAATATGGCGGATGGTTGTTTGCTATTGGTAGACGCCTTTGAGGGGCCTATGCCGCAAACTCGTTTTGTTTTGCAAAAAGCGATTCAACTGGGTTTGAAGCCGATCGTGGTAATTAATAAGGTGGATAAGCCGAATTGCCGCCCGTCGGAAGTGCAGGAAATGGTATTCGACTTGATGTTTAGTCTGGATGCTACCGAGGAGCAGCTTGACTTCCCTACTATTTATGGTTCCGCCAAGCAGGGCTGGATGTCCGAGGATTGGAAGGAGCCGAAAGAGGATATCACGGCTGTGCTTGATGCGATCATCAAGTATATCCCCGAACCAAAGATGTTGGAGGGTACTCCGCAGATGTTGATTACTTCTTTGGATTATTCTAAGTATGTAGGTCGTATCGCCGTAGGACGTGTACACCGTGGCGAGTTGAAAGAGGGCCAAGATGTCATGCTTTGTAAGCGTGATGGTAGTATGGTGAAATCGAGGATCAAGGAAGTGGATGTATTTGAGGGCTTGGGACGTACGAAAGTTGATTCCGTGCAGTCCGGGGATATTTGCGCTATTATCGGTATCGATGGTTTCGAGATCGGTGAGACAATCGCCGACGTGAACGAGCCGGAGCCATTGCCAACGATCGCTATCGACGAGCCTACGATGTCTATGCTTTTCACGATCAACAATTCTCCGTTCTTTGGTAAGGATGGTAAGTTTGTTACTTCCCGTCATATTTTTGACCGTTTGCAGAAAGAATTGGATAAGAACTTGGCTTTACGCGTAGTTCCTACTGATTCCGCTGATTCTTGGTTGGTATATGGTCGTGGTGTGCTTCACTTGTCTGTATTGATCGAGACGATGCGTCGTGAGGGATACGAGTTGCAGGTAGGTCAGCCTCAAGTTATCATCAAGGAGATCGATGGTGAGAAATGTGAGCCGGTAGAGCAATTGACGGTGAATCTTCCGGAGGAATGCTCTAGCCGTATTATCGATATGGTAACGAAACGTAAGGGCGAGATGACCATGATGGAAAGCAAGAATGGTCGTATGCACTTGGAGTTCACGATTCCTTCCCGTGGTATTATCGGTTTGAACAACGCTGTATTGACCGCCTCTGCCGGTGAGGCTATCATGGCACACCGTTTCTTGGAATATCAACCGTGGAAGGGTGATATTGAACGACGTATGAATGGTTCGATTATCGCTATGGAGACAGGTCAGGCTTTCGCTTATGCCCTGAATAACTTGCAATCCCGCGGACGTTTCTTCATCGCCCCGGGCGAGGAGGTTTACGCTGGACAGGTGGTCGGAGAGCATACCAAAGACAATGACTTGGTGGTAAATGTCACCAAATCCAAGAAGTTGACGAATATGCGTGCCTCTGGTTCGGACGACAAGGTTTCCTTGGCTCCTCCTATCGTATTCAGCCTAGAGGATGCGCTTGAGTACATCAAGGGCGATGAGTACGTAGAGATCACCCCGAATAATATGCGTATGCGTAAGATCATTTTGGATGAGACAGAGCGTAAGCGCCAAGGTAGATAAATTCTTCTATTGAATAAATATAAAAAACGGCGACCTTTTAAAAAGGCCGCCGTTTTTATGTGTTATAGGATTTTAGAGATCCTTCAATGGGTTCGCGTAACTTCATTCTTTATTTTCCGGATCTTTCTTCTCTTCATCCGAAGTCGTGAATTTTATTACAAGCGATTCATCTTTAGGAGTCTCATACCAATCTCCGTGCGCTTTGCGGTAATCCTGATCAAAATTATAGGCATCGTCAATACTCTTATTCTCTATACACCAATGGAAAGGTTTATTTTCCGAATAAGGGATATCCAACACATATGGGTATAGATCCGTATTCTTTACGTTTTTACTTACCGGTCCCTTCCCGTTATCAATGTAAGGCATGATCAGTTGAGTTGAGCTATATGTTAATGTCTTTGTAATCCCACTTTCCGGTTCCTTGTCGAATTTTCTCACATTGACATATCCATTGACATCGGAGAAAAAGGGAGTTAGTCCATTGGCGTCCTTAAATCCAAATTGGTTGTGGAATGTACAGCCTTTAGCCAGTAACTGAGCATAAACATCTGCGGTACTCTTATCGGTATATGCTGTGATGCTATAATATATGACAGCGTCATTGAAATCGAAATCGCCTTGGTTTGGATAATTATCTTCGAACAAGAGGAATCCTTTCTTGTTCGTTTGCGATTCTATGACGGGAGGGGTTACCGGCTCTGCCGGCTCGATGGCAACGGGATTACTTTCGATTAGACAAAGCATATCGTTGTAGTCTCCATCATAGGCCCTATAGTTTGGGCAGCGATTTTCCATTCCCAGTACATTTCCTTCAAAATCACCTTCTTGAATGTGGTGAATGAAGCCGTTTGCTACGTTTTTCTCTATTTTGAAAGAGGAATTACCATATTTTAAGGTATGGCCTACGTAATTATGGGAGAATGTCCCATTATCTGGTACTTTATTGTTATCCGGCCCATTTAATGCCGGAGTGGAGAACTGTGGACGGTCTGTGCCTCGATATACGAAGCCGACGTTGAGCCCCTTGTCGAATCTTCCTAGGGGGATTCGGGTATATTCTCCTGTCTTAGCCTTTGGCTGTTCCTCTTTGGAGTAAAAGATATAATTCTCGCCTTGGTTGATCATATTGAAGTCAATGACTTGGATGGTGCCATTAGTCTTTCCATAGAAGGTGCAGTCGTCTAAAGTGAGATTCTCCATCTTCTCGAAGGGATATGTATAGAACCAAATTTTACCATACATATTGTCTTTGGACATTCCTCCATCGCTTATATAGGTCAGCCAAATATCCGCTTTCTCAAAGCTACTGGTAAAAGCGGTTTCCGTGATTTTTAGATCAGAGCATCTATATAAATCCTCGCTTTTTACATTGTATGCTTTTTCTGGAAAGTATTTGTTATTGATCAAATGAAGGACTTCATCACTGATCGCACTTGTAGCCCGTAAACTACTTTTGGTATCGCTGCCGATCGTGATGTCCTTTACATCGCTCTCGATAAGTTCCCCATCCCCTCTTAAGATATAGAGTTTCTTTACGTGTGTAGGTACTTCCAGAGCCATATGGATCGGAGTTTTACCAATTAAATAAGGATCTTTGACTAAAGAGCCTTCCTCATAAGGATATTCATAATAAATAGAATATAGGGTCCCTTCATGCTGAGAAGATATGTTAACCTGTATGTTCTCGAAATTCTCGAACTGGGCTATGTAATCTTCTTCTTCTTTGGTAGGTTCTTTCGGATCTACCGTGGGGTCTTCTCCTTGAAAAATGTCATGTTTAACGCATGACCCCATTAGAAAGAGCAGACAAAATACCCACACCATTTGTTTCCAGATTTGTGATCTCATAATTTCTTTACCCTATTTGATTAATATTTACAACAACTTTGTTAGATTTTGCAAATCTACGAATTTATTTCATGAAAAATCATTGATAATCAGTATTTATTTCAACCTGTTACGTTTTTATCAAATGTAGGATTGGATGGTGGGATATAAAAAAAGACCCCATCCAAAAGGATGAGGTCTTTTTCTTATTTAGAAAGAATATTTTCTAATTATTTTACTAAAGCTGCGAAGTCAGAGTTAGTTGCGTATTTAGCGAACTCTAAGTCGATAGCAGCTTCCTTAGCCATGTTCTTATCAGCGGCGATAGCAGCCTTCAAGTTGTTGATAACACCGTTAGCGTCGTTCGTACGAGCGGCAACAACAGCCTTCAAATAAGAAGTTACAGCGTCAGGATTAGCGACACCGTTCAAAGTCTGAGAAGCCTTGCTGTAATCCTTAACCAAGATCTGAGCCAAAGCAGCGTTGTTAGTCTTAACAGAACCGAAAGAGTTAACAGCCTTAGCATATTCGCCTTGCTCTAAGTAAAGAACGCCAAGAGCCTCGCTCAATTCGTTTACGCCGGCAGCGTTACCGAACAATTGTTGAGCCTTAGCTTGGTCACCCTTAGTTAATGCGATCAAACCTAAGTTCATGTTAGCGGAAGCGTTATTCTTAATAGAGTTAGACTTGTTGAACATTTGCTCAGCCTTAGCCAAATCACCAGCCTTGAATGCCATCATACCGATGTTGTTCCAAGTACGGTAGCAGTTAGGGTACAATTCAGAAGCTTTTGTATAGATAGCCATCTTCTCACCGTCGTTGTTAGTCAATGTAGCGGCGTAAAGGATTTCCTCGATATTCAACTCAGAAGGATTGCTCTTCGCCAAAGCGCTGATCTCGTCGTCAGACTTACCGATGATCTCGATGTTAGCAGTCAAACGAGAACGACGTAATTGCGGAAGGATAGTCTCAGCCAAGTCAGAGTAAACAGCGGAGATATTCTTGATTTCTTTCTCTCTTGTCTCAGGATCTTGGTACATAGAGATCACACGCAATACTAAGTCTTTATCTTGCAAGTTAGAAGCAGAAACTAATTCCTTGAAGCCTTCCCAGTCTTGAGCTGTGTAACGAGCGTCAACCGGAGCGTCAACCTTCATCTTCTTCAATTCCTTGTTCAAATATTTCGTAGTGTTTCCTTCACGATTCTCAGCCAACGTGTTGTTCAATTTGAAACCACCATCAGGAGAAGCGTAAGCGCTGATCTCGATAGCTACATTCTGGTTCGGAGCCTCGTCAGCGTTCTTAACAAGATCTTTCCATTCTTTGATAGCGTCAGAATTCAATTCTTTAGCGCGAAGGTTAGCTTGTTGGATCAAGAACATGATGTTAGCGTCATGAGCCTCTTTGATAATACGTTGGAATTTATCAGCTGCGATAGCTGCTGTAGCGGTAGCTGCGTCTGCCAATTCGGAAGTAGCGATAACGCCTTCACCGATCTTTACGTCCGGCAATTTAACAGTCTTGTTTTTGATCTTTGCGTCGAAAGTCAAATACAATTCTGATTTTTTCATCTCGGGTTTGTAAGTGAAAGAAGACTTCATAGTTACGTTAGCGCCTTCTTTTTGAGGGATTACTTGGTTGTTACCTTTTACTTTCTCACCTTGGTAAGTGTAAGAAGTGCCCCAAGCTTCGCCACCCTGGTAACGCAATACCGGAGTTACAGTTACAACAGCTTTCTTGTTGAACCATTTAGCGGGGAAAGTCGCGTTGATCGTTACAGGAACTTTGCCTCCGATAGCCTCTAGCGGCTGCGGCTCTGCTTTAATGTACTGTTCTGCCAACGGTTTCAACTTGTTTGAACAAGAAGAAAGAGTTAAAATGGCTGCCAATACGAAGAATGGCAATAAAAACTTTTTGTTCATAATCTTGATGTAAGTTTAAAATGTTACTATGTTAATATATTCACTTCCAAATTATCCCTTAGCCATTATCGTGCAAAACTAAAGTATTTTTTTGTTATGGATAGCAAAGAAGCGATAAAATCTTTTTAATTAATACTTATTAATGAATCCTAGGCTTGTTTTATACATAAAATATGGGTAGAATTATTGAAAAAATATGGCTGTGTACCTCTTGCCATTCTTTTCAATGGATGGTTTCCCAGAACTCTTATTGTATATTTTTTGATTAAAATATAATCTTTTGTGTATAATGCTCCTCGCCATAGTGCACGGTTAGAAAGTAGACTCCAGATGTTAATTTTAGGAAATGGAGTGTAGCTTGCCTGTCCGTGATCTCTCCGTTTTCCGACACTTTTCCTTGTGCCGAGTGCAATGTATAAGTCGCTTTCTCTATTCCATCCGGCAAAACAAGGTGTACCATGCCTTTCTCCGGACCGAGATGAATGAGTACCTGCTCGTTCGCCTCGAGCTTTTCGTTGCTGACGGGGTTACCGTATTGAATGACGGGATCGATAAACAAGGAGGTGCTAAAACCTGCTTGCGTATATTCGGTAGCTTGTCTCCAGCCGTTTTTATCGTGAACCCAAGCCGTATTCCGGGTCGTTTTGCCTTTGGGCAAATTGTAAGCGGAGAAATACGTGTTATCCGGGACGCTCTTGAGCTTATAGCCGATGTAGAACTTTCCGCTAACGTTCACGGGCTTGGAGAAATGGATATAACTTTCCTGTGACCGATTTAGGGATTTAGCGGTCTCAATAAACGTATCGTCCAATATCGATTTATTGCTGTAGGTGGGTTGGAATGTTTCCGTATATAATAATGTAGAGGGCTTAGAGTCACCGCTGTAAACGGTAACTTCCACTTCCATTTGTTTGTAATTCGCTCCGGCAGGCGGTGTTACAAAATAAGTTCCGTATAAGGTACCCGCTTTGGCTACTTGGTAAGCTTCCGCGTATTCAGTGATATTGGCGGGGTTGTTCCCGAACAAATACGCTTTTTCAGACCCGGGATAGAGCGTACATTCGGCGTTTTCTTGATTACCGGAGTCATAGATGTTGCTCAACCGGAAACAAGGGGCTGATTTATACGGATCAAGTCCCTCGCAAACCTTGGTCTCGTCATCGGACGGGTTTAGCCAATATTTGAGCTGTCTTTCGGGGGTATCGATCGCGTCCCAGGGTTTCTTCAAAGAGAAGAAGTAATCATTCTTCGGACTATTCTCACTGGACTGCCCGCCGGATAACGCTCCGATAATCTCTCCGTCGGCATTGAATAAAGGAGATCCGGAGGAACCGCTGGCCGTATAACCTACTTCCCAAGTCTTGACATGTAAATGAGCGTTCTCGTAAAAAATCATGTTTGGATCTGTCAAGGTAAAGGGAGCCAGATCCTCATCGGATATACTGATTCGCTTTACCGAGTATTGGGGATGTTGGATGCACGTATAGGGGGCAGGTCCTACCTCTTGTGCGTTCCAGCCCGCGTAATAAGGCCTGTAATAAACCGGAGGTGTGGCGGTAAGTTCCAACAAGGCCATGTCTGCCATTTCATTAACCGCCTTGAAGTAAGTGGATGCGGTAGACATCTCTTCCGTTCCCCTTAGGATCGGGTCGCAGAAAGGGCTGTTGAAGTTGAAAAAGCAGACGATACTTCCGGCTATTTTCTCATAATCGGGGTTTTTCATCGTGAATTGCTTGTTCAGGCAATGGGAGGCGGTGAGTAGATAAGGCTTTCCGTCATTGTCCGTATTATTTATCAGTGTGCCCGTGCACCCTACACTTCCGTCTATGATCAGGAGAACGACGCTTTGCCCCCATTGGGCGTAATCGTTTGTCCCATCTTGATAGCAAGCTAACGGTGGGATTTTACCGATCAGTGAGGTGTTGTCTCCCGGTTCTAACCCCCGCAAGCTCCGGTAGCCATGGTTGACTTCCCCGACGGTCAGTCTTCCTTGAAAAGAGGCGTTGGCCGGTTCTTGATATTCTATGATCAGGCGATCCCCTTGGATAGGAGAGACCGGCAATAGGTTTAACTCCGAGTTGTTTAGGTGATTGAACGAGCCTAATATCTGTGTCTGGTCCTCATTGTATAGGAAGAGCTGGGCGCCTTCGGGCAGTTCATATTCCGTGAAGAGCACGTTGATGGAAAGGGCCCCGGGCGAGTAGATCCCGAGTCTCCATACACGTGTCCCATCCGGCCCGGTGAAAGTTACGCCCGAGTTGTACCGATTGTAATCCGTTATGAATTTATAGGCAAAACGGAAACCGCTTCTTAGGTCGCTCTCATTCAGCGAGTCGATACGCAATTCCTCTTGGACGTCGAACGGAGGCATTTCTTTAAACATCTGTCCGTTTGTACTTCGCATGAGCGATAGCGGAAGCGGGCGGCCTCCGTGGCTAACCTGCGCTTTCAGATTTCCTTGAAAACCTAGCATCGTTAGCAGGAATACAATGTATAAAGAGGTCAACTTTTTCATATCGGGCAAATATAACTATATTTCTTTACCCCATGATCTATATATCAAGTTTTTTCGCTAAGTTTGCCAATCGAAAAGGAATGGACAAACTTAAATAAAACCAATATATAATTAAATTCTAAAGATATGGCAACACCTCCGTTTCACTACGAGCCGATGTTCCAAAAGGGACCGGACACAACAGAGTATTATTTGCTTACAAAAGATTATGTTTCCGTTTCTGAGTTTGAAGGAAAACCGATCTTGAAAGTCGCTAAAGAAGGTTTGACCGCTATGGCTAACGCCGCTTTCCGCGACGTATCATTCATGCTTCGCCGTTCTCACAACGAGCAGGTCGCTAAGATCCTAAGCGATCCGGAAGCTACGGACAACGATAAGTACGTGGCCTTGACATTCCTTCGCAACGCTGAGGTAGCGGCTAAAGGCGTACTTCCTTTCTGCCAAGATACCGGTACGGCTATTATCCACGGCGAGAAAGGACAGCAGGTCTGGACCGGTTACTGCGATGAGGAAGCGCTTTCCTTAGGTGTTTACAAGACCTATACGGAAGAGAACCTTCGTTACTCCCAGAACGCTCCGCTGAATATGTACGATGAGGTAAATACGAAATGTAACTTGCCGGCCCAGATCGATATCGAGGCTACGGAAGGCATGGAGTATGAGTTCCTTTGCGTGACAAAGGGAGGTGGTTCCGCCAATAAGACTTATTTATACCAAGAGACAAAAGCGATCTTGAATCCGGGTACATTGGTTCCCTTCCTCGTAGAGAAGATCAAGACGTTGGGTACGGCCGCTTGTCCTCCGTATCATATCGCGATCGTGATTGGCGGTACTTCCGCTGAGAAGAATTTATTGACGGTGAAGTTGGCTTCTACTCGTTTCTACGATAGCTTGCCTACGACCGGTAGCGAGGGTGGCCGTGCTTTCCGCGACGTGGAGTTGGAGAAAGAGGTATTGGCCGCCGCTCAGAATATTGGCTTGGGCGCTCAATTCGGCGGTAAATATTTGGCTCACGATGTCCGTATCATCCGTTTGCCTCGCCACGGCGCTTCTTGCCCGGTAGGTTTGGGTGTAAGCTGCTCCGCAGACCGTAATATTAAATGTAAGATCAATAAGGAAGGTATCTGGATCGAGAAGTTGGATAGCCATCCCGGCGAATTGATTCCGGAGGAACTTCGCCAAGCGGGTGAGGGCGACGCTGTCAAGATCAACTTGAACCAACCGATGGCGGATATCTTGAAGGAATTGGATAAATATCCGGTATCTACTCGTTTGTCATTGAACGGAACGATCATCGTGGGCCGTGATATCGCTCACGCTAAGTTGAAGGAGCGTCTGGATCGTGGCGAGGATCTCCCCCAATATATCAAGGATCATCCTATTTATTACGCGGGCCCGGCTAAGACTCCGGCAGGTATGGCTTGTGGCTCTATGGGCCCGACGACCGCGGGTCGTATGGACTCATACGTTGACTTGTTCCAGAGCCATGGCGGTAGCATGATCATGTTGGCGAAGGGTAACCGTAGCCAGCAAGTTACGGACGCTTGTAAGAACCACGGTGGTTTCTACCTAGGATCTATCGGTGGCCCCGCAGCTATCTTGGCTCAGAACAATATCAAGAGCATCGAGTGCGTGGAATATCCGGAATTGGGTATGGAAGCGATCTGGAAGATCGAGGTAGAGAACTTCCCCGCGTTTATCTTGGTAGATAACAAGGGTAATGACTTCTTCAAGCAGATCAAGCCTCGTTGCTGATTTCTTGATCGGTAAAGATAAATGAAAAGCGGTATCCGGCGGCAAGCTGGATACCGCTTTTTTTAAAAAAAAAAGTCGTACGTGTTTTTTTGGAAACATGTACGTCTTTTCCCAAAAACATGTACGTGTTTTTTTATGGGTTGAAACTTGAAAGTTTGTGCAAATATTAATGAAACTATTACACTTTAATTTTTTACCTTTGTGATTGTTAAGTGATAAAACAGATATCCAATGCCTCGTATATACATCCTCTTGATGTCGGTCTTGATCTCGGCTTTTTATGCTTGCGATCATCGGGGGAAGCCTTATCCCGCTACCCTGTTGCAGATCGAATCCCTTGCGGATACAAATCCGGAGGAAGCCCCCCCTTTGTTGGATCGATTGCGGGATAGCCTTTCGTCCTTTGATGAGGAACAGCGTATGTATTATGACTTGCTCGACTTGAAGGTCAATGATAAGATGTATGTCCGGCATACATCCGATTCCTTAATTAAACGAATCACCGCTTTCTATGAGACATATGGCGATCGGGATAAATTACTGGAGTCTTATTACTATATGGGACGTGTCTACCGGGATCTGAACGATGCTCCGGAAGCGTTGAAGTATTTCCAAAAGGCATTGGATGTGGCGGGGGATACGAGAAAGTACCGATTATTGTCCAATGTCTATTCGCAGATGGGGATGCTTTATGATTATCAGAATGTGTATGAGGAGGCGATCCGTATGCATGAGAAAGCAGCAGAGTATGAGCTTTTGGAGGGGGATAGTACCAGTTTGTCTCTTGTACTGAGAGATATTGCCCGGGTATATGATATGGTCGATAAGAATGACAGTGCGCTTCTCTATTTTCAAAAAGCGGCAATTATAGCGAATGAAACAGGGAATAGACATCGATATTCCGGTATATTGACTGAGCAGGGTGATCTTTTCCGGGAATTGGGAATGTATGATAAGGCATTGGAATGTTTGTTTGAATCATTAAAAGATTCCGTAGGCCGGAATATGTATCCTACTTATTCTACATTGGGACATATTTATTTAGAGGTGGGAAGATTGGACTCTGCCGACTACTATTTAAGGAGATGTTTGGATAGTCCCGATTTATATGTTAGAGACGCTATTTATGAGTACTTGTCGCTTTTGTATGAGCGTCGGTTGAATTATCGGGAGGCTATTCGCTATGTTCGTCTTGGCCAGCAAGTGCAAGATACCATCCGCAAGATAACCGATTCGGAGGAAATCCGTAAAATGACCTCTTTATATAATTATCAAAAGCGGGAAACTGAGAATTTACGGCTAAAGGGCGAGAATGACCGGATGCAGATTCGTATTTACCGGATATTATCCTTGTTCGGATTGGGGCTTTCGATAACCTTATTGTTTATATATAGACTGAAACGGCAGAAAGAGCGGTTGGCTAGGCAGTTTGAGGCGCTTCAGCGGGAAAAGCAAGAACAATATGAGAGAAGTTTTCAATATGTAGAAGCGAATAACGCGAAATTGAATGAATTGGGAACCTTACTATCTAAAGACCATGAAGATACAAATTCATTGCTTCATGTGCGAAAAGAACTTTTGCAAGTGACCAATGAACAAATACAGTTGCGGCGTACCGAGCGTGATTTGTTAGAGTCGGATTTAAGGCATTCGGATATCTATATGAAATTCCATTCCACGAATGAGGCAGATCAGATAATCAGGGAAGAAGATTGGAATGCTTTACGGAAGGAGTTAGATAAGACATACAATAATTTTACGAATCGTCTATATCAGCTATACTCGGGAATGTCATTGATAGAACTCCGGATTTGTTACTTGATAAAGATATCAGTCAAGGTAACTGACATGGCAAAAATCTTGGGTCGCTCCAAACCCTCCGTATCCTCATCCCGTAAACGGCTTTATAAAAAAATAAAGGGAGAGGATGGAACCCCGAATGAACTGGATGAATTAATCGCTGATCTTTAGCCTTATACAACTCTGCGAACAAAAAGCGAACAAAAAGCGAACAGTGTTTTAGCCCCGAATCCAACCTTATCGGATACTTTTGCAGTCAAAAAATGAATGGGATGAAAAGATTTTTATTTTTGACTTTATTGAGTTGTGTGGGCTTATGTATGCAAGTAATGGCTGGAGAGGACAAGAAAGGGGATCGAGATGAAGAGGAAGATCGTTCTATTTCTCATGATCCGGTAAAAGTGGAAATTGTAAATGATGGGGTAATGCTTCATTTTATGGTTTCTTTTGACAATGTGTTTATACAGGTTGTTGATGATAGTGGGATTCCCCTCTTTGAGAGATTATTATCGATAAGTTCTCCGCAAAGTTATTATATTCCTGTAAGCACCCGTGAAAACCCATACCTTTTAATTGTAAGCGGGGATGATGTGTATCAAAAATTTCCAATTAATTTATAATTTAATTTTATTAAAAATGAATTTCAAAAGTTTATTTGTTTTAGGAGCGGTACTATGTGGATTTGCTTCTTGTGAGAGTTCTTTGGATGAGGATAACTTGATGTTGTCTAATTCAACCCAAGAAAATGTAGAGACTAAAAGCTTAGAGGGCGAAAGTCAATCTTTTACTCTTTATGCTTCTTATAAAGGTATGGACTACACTGTCAGTTGTGAACGCAGGAATGACTCTATTATCTACTTAGATGAAACATTTCGTAATTTGTATGAAAAAGAAATTTCGAAATTGCCTAATCTAGTTACTGTGGTTCATCCTGATGGTTTTATTGAGTTCTTTGATTCAGATGAAAATGCAGAGAGAAAATTAGGTATCAATGCGTCTGAAAATCAGAGATCTATGCGTGCTGTTAGCCCGGAAGTTGGTTTACTTGGCAAATTAATATTATATGATGATGATAGTTTTACAAATACAAAGGATGTAAGAACTTTTTGGATAACTGCTAGTGAATCAGAAAAAAGCTCTCATTTAAAGGATTCTGATTCTTTCAATGATAAAACTTCTGCCTTGAAAGTAGAGTACTTAGGTAAAAATGAGAATTATTGTGCGGTTTTAATTGCTTATAAGGATGATAATTATAGAGGTAGTAAGTTGATTTGTATTGCAACTAAGGGGAAAACTCATTCGGATTCAAATTTGGATAATGTCCCTTGTGGTGATGATTCTTGGGGTGATAAAATTACATCATTTACTTTTTCTATAGAGGAAGTAGGAAAATACACTCAAAGCCCTCATTCTAGATAAAGATTAGATCGTTTTACAAGAGCAGCAAAGATAATTTAAATAACTTTGTTGACTCTTGTTTTTATTTCATTATAAATAGTATTGTATATGAGAAAACTTTGGTCTGCTTTTTTTTGTTTGTGTATGCTTTTGGCCTCATTGAGTGTTTTTGCCCAACAAGGAGAGAAAAGTGTCGGGATAAATGTGGGTTACGGCACAGCAAGTAGTTTTGAGTCGTTTCGCTTAGGTGCTGAGTTCAATTGGAACGCAACGGATCATATTCGTTTGTCGCCTTCTTTCGATTGCTATTTTGCCAGTAGTACCTCTTATGTGGTTAGTGCGGATGTACATTATTTATTTCCGATAAAAAACACATGGCAGGTTTATCCTTTGCTGGGAGTCACTTATACTCATTTCATGACTAATGAATTTGGGGGAAATATTGGAGCTGGTGTGGAATATCCGATTTCCTCGTCTTTTTATGTAAGTGCCGAAGGGAAATACCAGCTTACGAAGGATTTCCAGCAATTTGCTTTGGCGGCAGGTGTAGCCTATAAGTTTTAATAGGTCATTTGATACATCGTTCGACGGAGTATAAAGACTAAATTCGTTGGGAGAACGAGATATAAGAACTTCTTAGGAGATGGTAACGTCCTATAAAATAAAATCCCGGATAGCGTTTAATCTACCCGGGATTATATATTAATGTATAAGACCTTATCTTAGTTTCTGTACTCCCTGCGAGGCCCGCAATCATTACGATCTTGACGAGGACCACGGTCTCCGGACGCTTCCGGCCGATCTCGAAAATGTGAAGCAGATCATCCTTGCCCGATATAACCTCAACGAGCGTACCGTAAGGCATAATAGATCTGTTATCCCTCAAAAGGCATGTTTTGGCAACATGATCCTAAATTACCAGTAGTACTTACCTTGCCAACACAGTATATCTTCTATGCCACTTGCAGTATATATCCCGTGGATAAGTAAGTAGTACTGACTTTTCCGGCATGAGAAAAGTGTTTCCCTTAGGCGAACAAATAGTTTCTCCTAGGGAAAACTAAAGTTTCATAAGCACGAAACTAAGGTTTCATCATGAGAAAACAAAAGTTTTTATAGCGGAAAACTTTTGTTTTATACCAAGAAAAACTATAAATATCAATTAATCAGTTTATTAAATGATATATGAAGCATGGCTAAACAGATAGCCGGCAAGCTAAGCAATGTCTATATCTTCGGTCGCTTCTTGAAAAAGATAGGACCAATGATGCGGTTGGCGAGTAGGGGACGGTGGTGTTTTGTGATTGAAAAGTAGTAAATGGTGGTAGATACGAGCCGATAGTGGTAGATGCTATTTATCTACCACCACTCGATAAATAACTTATGACCAATTGCTTATAGCTATAGTTGTAGGTGTGGTAGATGATTTGATAAAAAAAAATCCCGGATAGTGTTTAATCTACCCGGGATAATATATAATGTATAAGACGTTATCTTAGTCTCTGTACTCCCTGCGAGGTCCGCGATCACCACGATCCTGACGAGGACCACGGTCTCCACGATCTTGGCGAGGTCCACGCTCACCTCTTTCTGGTCTCGGTGGACGTTCCTCGTAACCTTCCGGTTTCGGAAGCAATACCTTGCGGGAAAGTTTGAACTTGCCTGTCTTCGGATCGATATCAACCAACTTGACAGAAACCGTATCGCCTTCCTTCAAGCCAGCTTGCTCAACGGTCTCCAGACGTTTCCAGTCGATCTCGGAAATGTGAAGCAAACCATCCTTGCCCGGCATGAACTCAACGAACGCACCATAAGGCATGATAGAGGAAATCTTTCCTTCATAAACCTCTCCGATCTCAGGAACAGCCACGATACCTTTGATCGCCTTGACAGCCGCGTCGATCGTAGCCTTATTCGTGCCGGAGATCTCGATCTTTCCTACGCCGTCTACCTCATCGATAGAAACCGTAGCGCCCGTCTTCTCTTGGATACCTTGGATGATCTTACCGCCCGGGCCGATTACCGCACCGATGAATTCTTTACCGATAATCATCGTCTCGATACGAGGTGCATGAGGTTTCAAATCCTCACGAGCTTCCGGTTGAGCCTCCAATATCTTGCCCAAGATATGCATACGGCCCTCTTTCGCTTGAGCCAAAGCGTTCTCAAGGATCTCGTAAGACAAACCGTCTACCTTGATATCCATCTGAGTTGCCGTGATACCGTCTTTCGTACCCGTTACCTTGAAGTCCATATCACCCAGGTGATCCTCGTCGCCTAAGATATCAGACAAGATGGCGTAGTTCGTACCCTTGTTCTCAGAGATCAATCCCATAGCGATACCGGATACCGGTTTCTTCATCGGGACACCCGCGTCTCTCAACGCCAAGGTACCGGCGCAAACCGTAGCCATAGAAGAAGAACCGTTAGACTCCAAGATATCGGAGATTACACGTACTACATACGGATAGTTGTCCGGGATCATACGTTTCAGCGCACGGTGAGCCAAGTTACCGTGTCCGATCTCACGACGGCCTACGCCACGTGTAGCCTTAGCCTCGCCAGTGGAGAACGGGGGGAAGTTATAATGTAAAAGGAAACGCTCGTAGCTATGATTCAATACGTCGTCTATCATTTTCTCATCAGACTTCGTACCTAAAGTAACCGTAGATAAAGACTGAGTCTCTCCACGTGTAAAGATAGCGGAACCGTGAGGACCCGGCAGGCAATCTGTCTCGATCCAGATCGGACGGATCTCGGTAGTCTTACGACCGTCCAAACGCTTGCCCTCATCAAGGATGGCACGGCGCATAGCCTCTTTCTCTACATCGTGATAGTAGCGACCGATCATTTCCAGTTTCTCGTCCGTCAACTCCTCCTCGGAGAATTGAGCCTTGTATTCCTCTACGATTTTCTCGAATGCCTCGCTGCGTTCGTGCTTGCCGCTACCGGATGTGGCTACGGCGTAAGCCTTGGCGTAACATTTGTCGTGTACGTCCTTGCGCAACTCGTCATCGTTTACCTCGTGGCAATATTCGCGTTTTACCAATTTGCCGCAAGCCTCGGATAATTCCAATTGAGCCTTGCATTGTACCTTGATAGCCTCGTGAGCGACCTTGATAGCCTCAAGCATCTCAGATTCCTGAACCTCGTTCATCTCACCCTCAACCATCATGATGTTGTCTATGGTAGCGGCAACCATGATGTCGATATCAGCTTTCTCCAATTCCGCGGAAGTTGGGTTGACGATGTATTTTCCATCCGTACGAGCTACGCGAACCTCAGAGATCGGTCCGTTAAAAGGAATATCAGAAACTGCCAAAGCGGCGGAAGCGGCCAAACCTGCTAATGCGTCCGGCAAATCTTCGCCATCCGCGGAGAACAATATAATATTTACATATACCTCAGCGTGGTAGTTGTCCGGGAAAAGAGGACGCAACGCACGGTCTACTAAACGAGATGTGAGGATTTCATAATCAGAAGCTTTTCCTTCTCTTTTTGTAAAACCTCCGGGGAAACGTCCAAAAGCGGAGTATTTCTCTTTGTATTCTACTTGCAACGGCATGAAGTCAACACCCGGGTTCGCATCTTTAGCGGCACAAACAGTGGCGAGCAACACGGTGTTGTTCATACGAACGGTAACCGCTCCGTCCGCCTGTTTGGCCAATTTCCCGGTTTCGATGGTAATGGTTCTTCCATCACCTAACTCGATCGTCTTGTTAATTGGATTAAGCATAATCTTTTTTCTTATTTTTCTATCTGTCAAAAATTGGTGCAAATGTAATGAAAGTTTACCTGTAATTGCATGAAAATGAAAAGAAATAACAGTCTTGAAATACTTTTTTTGAAAAAAGCCTTGAAGAAATACGGAATAATAGTGCCACAATTGTAAAATAATGTATATTTGCACCAGATTAGTAATATAGACAAACTGGAATAATGAAACAAATATCTACGAATTTACTAGCTGTGCTGTGTGTTATGTTGCTTTTGTTCACGGCTTGTAAGAAGAATTCTGATTTTACGGTGGAAGGTGTAGTGTCCGGCGCTGATGGCCAGATGATGTATCTGGAGAATGTAGGTGTGTCGACGGTAGAGTTGATGGACTCCGTAAAACTGACGGCGGCCGGTAAATTCAGCTTTACGAAGCCTCGTCCGGCATTCCCGGATTTTTATCGCTTGCGTCTGAATAACCAATTGATCAACTTCTCGGTAGATTCTACGGAGACGATCTCGTTCGTGGCCGATGCCGGGACTTTCGCTACTTCTTATAGCGTGGAGGGCTCAGAGAATTGCAAGGCGATCAAGAATATTACCTTGGCTCAATTAGACGCGAACCAAGCGATCCATCGTTTACGGAAAGAGTCTGAGTCCGGTCTGTTGGCGGATTCCGTATATTCCCGTCAGGTGCTCGAGGCCGCCGAGGCTTATAAGGACGTGGCTCGTAAGTATATTTATTCCGCCCCGATGTCCGCTGCCGCTTACTTTGCCTTGTTCCAGCAAATCGACGGCTTGCTGTTCTTCGATTTGTATGACAAGAACGACTCGAAGGCTTATGGTGCCGTAGCCACCAGCTTCGATCACTATTATCCGGAAAGCCCTCGTGCTAAGCATCTGTATAACTTGGCTCTTCAATCGATAAAGGTGATTCGTAGCCAGCGCCCGATGGACTTGGATAAGGTGGAGAAGAAAGAGGTTAGTTTCTTGGATATCGAGTTGCCGGATGTACATGGGGAAAACACGAAATTGTCTTCTGTCGCTACAGGTAAGGTGGTGTTGATCAACTTCACGGCCTATATGTCCGAATGGTCTCCTGCCTTGAATATGGAATTTGGCGATTTATATACGAGGTACCACGATAAGGGCTTGGAGATTTACCAGATCTCTTTGGATAATGATGTCCACTTCTGGAAGAACGCCGCTTCTAATTTACCTTGGACTTGCGTGCGTGATCCACAGTCTGTTTACTCTCAGACCGCGGCGTTGTATAACGTGAAACAGCTTCCGGCGATCTTTATCTTGGATCGCAAGGGAAACTTGGTTAAACGGGTGGACGACGTGAAGAAACTTGAGGCTGACATCAAGTCCGTATTGTAAAATGTTCATGATTTAATCATCAGATTTATATGTTATAAAGCACTTTCGTAAACTTGTTCATCTTAGAAAGATAACCTAACTTTGCGGAGTCTTGAAATGATAAAAAAGGGGAGTTCCGGCCATATGACTTGGTCGGGATTCTTTTTTATTATGCGATAATCAATCAATATTAATATAAAGAATAAGGAGGATTTAATATGGCTGTTAGTTATATGACAAAGGACGGCTACGATAAGATTTTAGCTGAAATCAACTATTTGGAGACCGTGAAGCGCCCTGAAATATCAGCCCAGATCGCTGAGGCGAGGGATAAGGGTGACTTATCCGAGAACGCTGAGTACGATGCCGCCAAAGAGGCTCAAGGTATCATGGAGGCTAAGCTTGCGCAGTTAAAAGGTTTGATCTCAAACGCCCGTCTGATCGATGAGAGTCGTGTGAAAACAGATGAGGTTCAGATTTTGAACAAGGTGAAAATTAAGAATACGAAGAATAACGCTGTCATGACCTACACGTTGGTATCGGATTCGGAGGCTAACCTAAAAGAAGGAAAGATCTCCGTAAGCACGCCGATCGCCCAAGGTTTGATGGGAAAGAAGGTAGGGGATGTCGTTGAGATCCGTGTACCTTCCGGCTTGATGACGTTTGAGATTATGGATATTTCAATTTAAAAACAGAAAGACGTATGGCAACTATTTTCAGTAGAATCGTGGCGGGTGAGATCCCTAGCCACAAGGTTGCGGAAGACGATGAGTTTTTTGCTTTCCTCGATATCAATCCGGTAGCCTTGGGGCATACCTTGGTAATTCCCAAGAAGGAGGTCGATTATATCTTTGATATCGATGATCCGATGCTGGGACAGATGGTAGCTTTCGCTAAACGGGTAGCTCGTGCCCAAGAGACCGCTATCGAGTGTAAGCGTGTAGGGTTGGCTGTCATGGGCTTGGAAGTGCCCCATGCGCATATCCATTTGATTCCTATCACGAAGGAGTCCGATATGTATTTCGGCGGGAAGAAATTGGCTGTAAGTCAAGAAGAATTGGCCGAGATCGCCGCTAAGATTAGAAAAGAATTCAAATAATTGAATATAATTTTTTAATTATAAAAAATTGGTTATATTTGTACCCGCTGTTTTATGCGTGACAATATCATGCAAAGGGGACAGCAAATCATTAATATGATTCATTAGTGGTTTTTACTCATAAATTTGTTAACCTTAGAAGAAAGGCCCCTCTGTGACAGAGCGGCCTTCTTTTTTTAAACACACAATAAACATTATAAACTACTAAATCTATATCTTCATCTTACGTCTTCGGATAAGGTTAAGGGAGCCAAACGGCATTCCTGTTCCAATCGTGTACACCGTTCCAATAATTATGCCAGTCATATAGCATACCGGATTGATGGATATATACACCACATAATATAAAGGAGATAAGCCATAAGGCTAATAATATCCATCTTGCTTGCGTCGGTAAGGGGCGTACCTTGAATAATTGGCTGCAAATAGCGTATATCAAGGAGAATATGGGGATACCGATGAATAAGATTGTCCCTATGCATCCCATGATTGCCATTGACAATGGTGCTCCGTTTATCAAGTCCGCTCCGAACGGAGAGAGGTTATAGATGAATCCGGCCCCACCCATGAGCAACGCGAATGTTACGACTACCAGAATGAATACGACTAATACTAGCGGTGGCAACAGGAAGATTCCGGCCAATATGATGAAAAACTTCAGGATGAACCCGATGACCAAGACGAAAACATCCGCCAGCTTTTGGAAGAAGTTCCTCGGCTTATCCGAGCTGATAAAGTCGTTCACGTTATTGCTGACTTTCTCGAATCCATCTGTCACGGTCTTTCCGATATTCTCCACCGTCACGCTTTGTCCGCGCATCTCGAGTTTCTCGGTCGCCGTACGTGCCATCGGTACGATGATCCACAACAAAAAGTAAAGCGGAACCGTGATTCCATAGAAGAACATCAGAAGGAAAAGCACGATACGTACGGCAGTCGGGTCCCAATCCATGTAGGCGGCGAAACCTCCGGCGACACCTCCCAGAATACGGTTATCCGGGTCACGCATCAAGCGTTTCTTGGTTGTCTGGGTATGAGTCTCCTGTTGTTGTGCCCGGTAATTATCCTCGTGGTCGGTGCTTTTCTCTTCCTCCTCGAAAATCTCTTCCGGCTTACCCATCCGTTTGATCACTTCCTCTACCTGCTCGATCGTGATGACCTCGTAGCCTAAGCGGACACGCTCGTTAAGAAGTTCCGAGATACGCATCTCGAAATCATCCATGATCTCATCCGAACCCTCTTCTTTGCGGAAGTGGATGCGCAGGTTAGACAGATATTTGTCTAATAATTGGTATGCGTCTTCGTCAATGTGGAAAACTGTGCCTCCCAGATTAACAGTAAGTGTCTTCTTCATCACTCTTTCGTTTTAATTGTTTCTGATGTGGTTTATTGTATCATTTAGTTCCTGCCATGAAGCCTCCAGCTCGCCGAGGAATAGTTCTCCTTTCTCGGTCAGTTGGTAATACTTGCGTGGCGGTCCTTGCGTAGATTCTATCCACTGATAACTTAATAGCTCGCTATTTTTTAGTCGGGTTAAAAGAGGATATAAAGTGCCTTCCACAACGATCAACTTCGCTTCTTGTAACTTCTGAATGATATCAGAGGTGTAAGCGGGTTCCTTTTTGAGAAGCAGGAGGATGCAATATTCCAGCGTCCCTTTCCTCATTTGTGATTTTACGTTCTCTGCATTCATCTCTTTTAATTTTATGCTACAAATGTATGTATTACATATGTACTATGCAATACATGCTACTATGAATTATTATTATTTAACCGAATACTTGCACAAAAAGAGCAATTATGTGTAAAAAAAGGACTGATGTCATGTCTTTTAGAAGAGAAAAGCGTACTTTCGCGGTATCAATTCAAAATAAGGAATTATGATTTATTATCATTTCGCCGAGTTAATACACCGTCAGGCAGAGAAATATGGGAACCGTACAGCGTTGAAACATAGAGATAACGCTACGGGGAAATGGTTGAAGATTTCTTGGAGGGAGTTTTCCGATAAAGTTATGCTTACGGCCAAGGCGATGGCTGAGTTCGGGATAAAGGTACAAGAGAATATCGGGGTTTATTCCCAGAATATGCCTCAGTGTTTATATACGGACTTCGGTGCGTATGGTAACCGGGTGGTTTCCATCCCGATGTATGCGACGAATTCTCCGGGACAAATCGAGTACATCATCAATGACGCTAAGATCCGCACGTTGTTCGTGGGTGAGCAATTGCAGTATAATAACGCTTTCAAGGTACAGAAGGACTCTAAGTATCTGGAGCGTCTGGTTGTCTTTGATCCGGCGGTCAAGATGAATCCGGAAGATAAGACGTCCATTTATTTTGATGATTTCTTGCGCTTGGGGGATAACGCGCATGCGGAGAGCACGGTGAAAATACGTATGACGGAAGCCGTTCCGGAGGATCTGGCTACCATTATATATACGTCCGGTACGACAGGTGAGTCGAAAGGCGTAATGCTTCCTCATTCTTGCTATCTGGAGGCGATGCGGATACATGATGTACGTCTGCCTCTGGTAACCGACAAGGATCTATCCATGAGTTTCTTGCCAATGACTCATATCTTCGAGAAAGCTTGGTGCTATTATTGTCTCCATAAAGGGGTTACGATCGCTATCAACCAAGACCCGAAAATGATCCAGAAGACATTGCCGGAGGTTCATCCTACCTTGATGTGCAATGTGCCTCGTTTCTGGGAGAAGGTGTATGCGGGCGTGCATGAGAAGATCAACTCCGCCTCTCCGGCCATGAAGAAGATTTTCTTGGATGCGATCGAGACTGGGCGAAGGTATAATCTGGAGTATAAGAATAAAGGTATTCCGGCCCCGTGTAGTCTGAAGTTGAAGTTCCAATTTTACAATAAAACGGTTTTTACCTTATTGAAGAAGGTATTGGGTATTGAGCGTGGACGGTTTTTCCCGGTGGCGGGCGCTCCGTTATCGGATACGATTAATGAGTTCTTGCAGTCCGTGAATATCCCGATCGCTTATGGTTATGGACTGAGCGAGACGACGGCTACGGTTTGTTTCTACCCGGAGATCGGATTCCAGTTTGGTTCTATTGGTGAGGTAATGCCGGGAGTTCAAGTGAAAATAGATCCGGGGAATAATGAGATCTTGGTGAAAGGCAAGACCGTGATGTCCGGATATTATAATAAACCGGAGGAAACGAGGAAGGCTTTCACCGAGGATGGTTTCTTCCGTACCGGCGACGCTGGTCGTTTGGAGGGTAATACGTTATTCTTTACGGAACGAATCAAGGATTTGTATAAGACTTCAAACGGAAAATATATCGCCCCGCAAGCGATCGAGATGGTGATGAGCGGTGATAATTATATCGAGCAAATCGCTGTTATCGGCGATCAACGTAAGTTCGTGAGCGCCTTGATCGTGCCGGCTTATCCATTGTTGGAGAAGTATGCCGGGGAAAAAGGCATCTCGTTCGAGAGCCGGGAGGAGTTGGTGAAGAACAAGGATATCATTCGTTTCATCGAGGCTAGGGTAGAGGAGCACCAGAAGAACTTGGCTTCTTACGAGAAGATCAAGCGCTTTACCTTGTTGCCGGAACCCTTCATGATGGGATGCGAGCTGACGGATACGCTAAAGTTGCGACGTCCGGTCGTATTGCAGAAGTACGCTACCGAGATAGAGGCGATGTACGAGGAATAACGAGTTTGTCGGCTATCAACTATTTCTTATCTTCGCGGTAAATTTAAAAAAGAAAAGAACATATGATCACATCAGACCAACTACATGACGTGTTGGAGCGCGATAAGGCGCTGAGGGGGTATCTTTGACATCGATAGCAAGACCATTCAGTTAGAAGAGGAGGAGCTACGTACGCAAGACCCCGGTTTCTGGGAAGACGCCAAACGTGCGGAAGTCCAGATGAAGAAAGTAAAGGAGCTAAAGAAATGGATCGAGCTTTACGGTGAGGTACATGCGGCGGCTGAGGAGCTAGAGTTGGCTTACGAATATGTAAAGGAAGAGATTATCACCGAGGAAGAGGTGGATGCGGCTTATAAGAAGGCCCTTCATTTACTGGAAGACTTGGAGTTCCGCAATATGCTTCGTGACGAGGCCGATCAAATGAGCTGCGTGCTCAAGATCAACTCGGGTGCCGGTGGTACCGAGAGCCAAGATTGGGCTTCCATGTTGATGCGTATGTATCAGCGTTGGGCTGAGAATAACGGTTATAAGATCTCTATCGCCAACTATCAGGAAGGGGATGAGGCCGGTATCAAGACCGTGACCTTCAATATTGAGGGCGATTACGCCTATGGCTATCTAAAGAGCGAGAATGGCGTGCATCGTTTGGTACGTGTATCTCCTTACAACGCCCAAGGTAAACGAATGACCTCTTTCGCCTCCGTATTCGTCACCCCGTTGGTGGATGATACGATCGAGGTAAAGGTAGAGGCGGCGGCTATCTCTTGGGATACGTTCCGTTCGGGCGGCGCCGGAGGACAGAACGTGAACAAGGTGGAATCCGGAGTTCGCTTGCGTTATCAGTTCAAGGACCCGTATACAGGCGAGGAAGAAGAGATCTTGATCGAGAATACCGAGACTCGCGACCAACCCAAGAACCGTGAGAACGCTATGCGTCAATTGCGTTCCATCCTTTACGATAAGGAGTTGCAGCATCGTATGGCCGAGCAGGCCAAGGTGGAGGCCGGAAAGAAAAAGATCGAGTGGGGTTCGCAGATCCGTAGTTACGTATTCGATGACCGTCGCGTAAAAGACCATCGTACGAACTACCAGACTTCCGACGTGAACGGTGTGATGGATGGAAAGATCGACGATTTCATCAAAGCATACTTGATGGAGTTCGCCGGAGAAGAAAGCGCGGAAAAATAAGTTTTTCCCTTTAACATTTGCATATCTCGATAATAAATCGTAATATTGCACCCGATTTCAGAGCCTAGCTCTGAACAGGTCCTATAGCTCAGTTGGTTAGAGCACCTGACTCATAATCAGGGAGTCCTTGGTTCAAGCCCAAGTGGGACCACGATGGATGATCGCTAAATAACTTAATATTAGTTGTTTAGCGATTTTTTATTGTACCTGCATGAACTAAAAAAGAATATGAGTGTTTGAGGTCACAATTTGTGATCTCTTTAGAGAAACGCCGCCGCCCTCGTGAATATGGAATGAAAGGCTTGGTTGATCAAGCCCGGATCGATACGGGAGTGTGTCGGGAAGGGGATTTGATGGGAGTAAGCGAACGGGAAATCCAGCTCTTCCAATATCTTGCCGGACGCTTTTCCTAAAGCCTTGATCACCCCGCCAGTAGGCATAACGATATCTTTTTTCAATGAGATCGCCCGAATACGATCGCAAGCCCGTTGGAAGAACGACTCCCGGTAATCTCGTAACACATCCTCACGTACCATGGCCTTAAAGGCTTGCTCCAGAAAATCATTCTTGAACGAGGTGGGAAGCGTACGGTTCTCCAAGAAATCATGCCGAAAGTAATGGCGTACCTTGGCGAACGCCTCCTTGTCCATGATATCACGGGCGTTGCCATCCATCTCACTGAAGATGGAGCCACCGCAAAACATGAATAAACGGGTGTCCGTAAACATCTTGTCCGGATTCGCTAATAACAAGACCTGCGAGAGTAACGCCCCGATGGAATAAGCGAATAAGTTGATGGACGTATCTTCCTTGAACAAAGGATGCTCGCCGTTCTTGATCTCATGAACCAATTGCCACATATTATAAACGGACTCTCTGCCCGAGGCGTAAAAGCGTAACGGGTTTTGGGATAGCCGGCTGCTGAGGGCTACGTTGGCGAAGGTGGAGTTCGTCACGTTCGCTACCTCCTCCTTGCGTTTGCTTACCCAAGGGAGGATCGCGCGGGGATTGGCCCATAATCCCGGGGTACGGTTCATATGGAAAGCGATCGGGAACAGGATGACCGGCTTACCGGTCGTATGGGTGAGGTATTCCGCCCATGTGAGGTATTTTTCCCAAGTCCGCTCGTTCAGGCCATGCAACAGGATAATCGCTTCATTATTCTTTTTACGTCCCGAGGGCGTGAATATGGCATACGAGAAAGATTTGTTCTCTTGGATACGATCGTCGGTCATCGGACAGAATCCGGTGGGGGTAAGTCCCTTCTGGAACTCGTTGATCTCGCTGGCGCCACGGGTCTGGGTGAAGCGAAACGGGATGATCTCCAGATGGCTCTCTTCCAATTCAGTCTTTTTGTCATAAGAGAAAAGACTGTTCAGTTGCTTAGTACGAAGTGAAATATCCATAATCCTCTGATTTTTTACTGCAAACAAACAATAGAAAAACATCTCTTCAAAATAAATGGTTTAAACGGGCTTTGTTGGGGACATAAAGTGTTATTTAGGGATGAAATCTTTTATAGAGGGGTGAATTTCGTCTGGGAAAATGATTACATTTGTTCCAAAATAGAGGCAAAAAGATGGGAATGTGGGATCAAAAAATACCAAGTTACATATACGGTAAACAGAATATCGTGAGGCTGATTTTGTGGACGGCCTTGTTTGCGTTGGTGTTTATCAACATCTACAAGCCGTTTAGCTCCACCTCTTGGTATAAGGTCTCGGAGTTTAAGTTCTTCGTATTCTCCAGCTTGATTATCTTGACGGGAGTATTGGTGGTTGTCTTGAGCCGTATTATTCTGTTCCATTGGGGGAAGCGGCATGCTATCACGGTCCGGACCTATGCGATCTGGATCGTGCTGGAGATATTCTTCATGTCGCTTTTCTATACGATTTATACGTTGGTACTGAATCCGGAACGAGAATATATGGAAGTTTTTAACGATTCGGCGGTGAATACCAGTCTGGTTTTATTGCTCCCTTATTCCGTGCTGCACCTGTATTTCTCTTATAAAGAGAAAGAGCGGCAATTGCGATTGTTGGAGGAGAACCAGACGGAAGCGGCGGTTCGGCAAAGCGTTTTCTCTTTCTATGACGAGAAGAACGAGTTGCGCCTTTCCGTGAAGCGAAGTAACCTGCTGTACCTTGAATCGGCGGATAATTACGTTTGTATCTGGTATCTGAATAAGGGGCAGCTCACGAAGTTTATGCTTCGCAACTCCTTGAAGGCGATCGAGGAGAGCCTCGCTGATACGAATGTGCTCCGTTGCCATCGTTCTTTCATGGTAAATTTCGACCAAGTGAAGGTGATCCGCAGGGAGAAGGAGGGCGTTTATTTGGAGCTGGGGATCGAGAAAGTACCCGATATCCCGATCTCCAAGACGTATAGCGAGAAGGTAACCCGCTGGTTCCAGACCTATTCTTCCTAGCGGGCTATTTCAATTCGATATTATTTTCTTTCGCGTATTGCGAGGGGCTCATGTTGAATTGCTTGGAGAAGGCCCGGCTGAAATAGGATTGCGAGTTGAAACCAACCGCCTCGGCGATCTCGTAAATCCTCATATCGCCTTGAAGGATCAACTCGGCGGCTTTCTTTAGCCGGCTGATCTTGATCAACTCGTTGGGCGTTACGTTCGATAGGCCGTTGATTTTACGGTAAAGGGTCGGACGGCTTAGATTCATCAAGTCCGCTATCATGTCCACGTCTAGGTTCACGTCGTTTATATGGCTGTCGATGATATCGTTCAGTTTCTTCAAGAACTTCTCGTCCGCCTTCGTGTAAGCCATGGATTTGATATTGGCAATCGGCGAGTTGAAATAATAGGCACGCATATTGCTCCGGTTGTTCAGCAGGTTCGTCACTTGGGTAAGCAATAGATCCATGGAGAAAGGTTTGTCGATGTAAGCGTCCGCCCCCAGCTCAAGCCCTTCCATGCGAGATTGCAAGGTGTTCTTAGCCGTCAGGAGGATGATCGGGATATGGCAGAACTCCAGATTAGTCTTTATCTTTTTCAATAAGGTGAAACCATCCATGACAGGCATCATGATATCGCTGATGATTAATTGGATGCCATATTCCTGAAGACGGGCAATCGCCTCCTCGCCATTACCGGCGGTGACAACATTGTAATGGACATTGATCTCTTGACCGATGAAATGGAGCATTTCGGTGTTATCTTCCACCACGAGAACCGTCGGGCGGGATTCTTGGGTGACATATTTCCGCTCGCTGGCAGGGTTGGTCAGGACCTCTGCTTTCTCTTCCTCTAGTTTTAATGAGTTCGGTTGGTTCACCGGCAAACGTAATCTAAAGATGATAAGCCCGGTCGGAGATTCCTCCAACGTCAACGATCCCTCGTGCATCTCCGCTAAAGAACGGGCCAAGGGTAGTCCGAGCCCGGTCCCGGATTTATGGATAGAGGAGTCATCCCGGTAGAAAGGCTCGAAGATCTTTTCTTTTATCTCCTCCGAGATGGGCTTTCCATCGTTCATGATATCGATCGTGAATCGCTCGCCATCTTGCGCCTCGAACCGAACGATGATCTTGCTTCTTGCGTATTTAATAGCGTTCGATAGGAGGTTGCTGAGTATCTTCGTGCAAGCCTCCTTATCGATAAAGGCGTAGAAAGATTTCACGTTACACTCGATAATCATCTGCAATGCCTCCTGCTCCGCCGTGTCGTGGAAACGCTCAAAGGTCTCTTGCATCAATGCGATGATGTCCGTATGTATGAAGTTTAGCTTATATCCCTCGATTTCCGTCTTCCTGAAATCCAGTAGTTGATTCACCAGATCCAGTAGCCGGTTCGCGTTTTTATCCACAATCGTCAGATAATTCTTCGCGCTGGGAGATAGCTTGATGTCCCGTGTTACTTTCTCCAGAGGACTTTTAATTAAAGTCAGGGGCGTACGTATCTCATGAGCGATATTGATGAAGAAATCAATCTTAGCTTGATAAAGCTCCTTCTCCTTTTCATTCTCGAACTCCTGTATTTTCTGCTGTATATTGGCCTTATTATGCCGGGAAATGATAAAGATCAGCAACACTACGCATCCGATAGCGATAATCCCATATAGGATTAACGCCTTGGTAGAGAGCCACCATGGGGGAAGGATCGTAATCTGGAACATCGCCGGCTCATCATTCCAAATACCGGACAGGTTCGCCGCCTTCACCTTGAACGTATAATTACCGGGCGGTAGTTTCGTGAAATAAACCCGGTTCTCGCCCACCACATGATACCATTTGGAACTTAACCCTTCCATGCAATAGGCGTATTGGGTGAGGTTGGGGGCTTGGTAGCTTAATGATGTGTAGTCGATGTAGAATGTGGACTGATTATGTTCTAAGGTGATCCCTTTTTTAAAAGTGATGTCTTTTTGCCTCAATAGATTATGGTCGGGGTCCGAATAATTGATTTGTGTCATATAAATCTTCGGTTGGATAGAGAACTGTTGGATATTATCGGGGTGGAACCGAACCAAGCCTTTCAAGGTCCCGAAATATAATTTGCCGTCTTTAGCTTTTAAAGAAGAGTTATAGTTGAATTGATTGGACAGGAGCCCATGTTCTTTTTTGAACACCTTGATCTCTTGATTGACCGGGTTAAGTACGGCTAGGCCATTTGTGGTACTGATCCACATGTGGCCTTTAGGGTCTTCCTCGATCCGGTAAATGACGTTACTGGGTAGGCCGTCTTGAGTCGTGTATTTTGTCGTACCCTTTAAATTCCGGTCGTACATTTTCACTCCGTTTCCAGTAGCGAACCATAGATTGTTTTTAGTATCCTCATGGATGTGATTGATCGTCCGGTTGGCGTTCGTGTTTATGGAATCCAATTTAAATTCGCCGTGTTTTTGCCGGATTGGATCGAAATAATATAATCCGATATTGAATGTTCCGGCCCATATAACCCCTTCGTGATCCTCGAAGATCGTTTGTATCCTGCAATTACCGGGGAATTGATGGAGAGGCTCGAAAATATCTTTCTCCGGATTATATTGATACATGCCGGATGCCGTAGCTATGAGCAAGTTATTTTTCCGGGTTTTATAGAGATATACGATGATATCGTTTTGGGAGGCGTAAGGATTCGGGGCGATCGTATAATGCTTGATGATTTTCTCCGTACGGATATCCATCACGTCTACCCCGTTAGCGTGTGTCCCGATCCATAGATAGTCTCCAATCACGGTAAGCCCGTGGATACAGCTTTGGGAAAGACCGTCTTTATCTTGGAAGTTCTTATAGGTTTGCGTACGGATGTCGAGTTTATTGAGACCAGCGTCTTCGGTTCCTATCCATATATTATGGTTAGCGTCTTGGCAAATATCATGGATAATATCACCGTTAATTGTTTTTTGCCCGGGTATATTGTAGTCTTTCTTGAATTTGAGATAAGGGGGAAGGTAATTAATGCCCCCATTATCCGTACAGATCCATAAGCCACCTTCCCGGTCCTTGCAAAACTGTTTGATAGCGTTATTGGATAGTGAATATGGATCGCATTTGTCTTGTTCTATGTGAAAGGTCTTGTTTGAGGGGATTTGGTAGATATAGATACCGTTGTAGGTGGCGATCCATACCTCGTCGTTTGTCACTTGGAAAATATCCCGGGTATAGAGGGGGCTGTTCTTTTGCTGGGTAAGGACATTTCGGCAAACACCTGTTTGTATATTGACTTGTTTGACTCCGTTATCGCTTGTACCTATCAGTAATGTATTATCGGACGGGGATGCCCATAGAGTCGTCATATTATCTATATGTAGGGTGTCGCTACCGTTATGGATATTTAGAGGGATGAATTTGTTATCGGTCGGGTCTAAGAGGACGACATTGCCGTTTAGCGTGGTGGCCCATATCTGATCTTGGGGGGTGATATAGAAAGAGGTGATCGGATCACTATCCTTATACAGGTAGTTTTGGTGTAGCTCGGATTGCTCATTATATTTAATAAGGGAAAAGCCGGATAACAGCATCCACAGGTTCCCTTGGTGATCAAATTCCAGATAGGTACAGCCGATTCCTTTCGTGAACTTTATCAAGGAAAAAGTATCGGTTTGGTAATCGTATTTTTGTACTCCCATATTAGTACCCACCCAGAGTTCACCGGAAGGGCTTATCGCCAAGTCGGTAATCCAGCTACTTATTAAAGTTCCTCTCTGTTTGGTTTGATTTTTTATGATATGGAATTTGTTCCCGTCAAATCGATTGAGCCCGTCCCGTGTTCCAAACCACATAAAGCCATAATGATCTTGGACACAACATGTCACGTTATTATTGCTTAATCCATCTTCTACCTCATAGGATTTAAAGTAGTATGACCGGGCGTTGACTTCTATTGCGGTTACTACAAATAATAGGACGTATAAATAATTCATCAAGTTTTTTTTCATAGATCTCCCTTGTATTTCATGCGCAATATAAAGCCTTTTCCTAGACTTTTCATAGCAGTATCGTATCATTGTTTTTCATTTTGTTTCAATGTCCAGACTTCAGTTTTTGGCTTTAAAAGCCGTTCCTTGTAAGACTGTTTGTTGAGACGATAGGTAATAATTTTGAGAGAAAAGTGCAATACTGTTTGACTCAAGGGGCTTTAATTTTGGCAAAAACAGTGTGAATCTTTAAAAGATAGAATATGAATCAAAAAGTAAAAGTAGGTATAATAGGCTTTGGTCGCATGGGTGGATTTTATTTGGAGGAGATGCGGAAGAGCGATCAATGGGAGGTACTTTACATCTGCGATACGGACCCAGAGGCACGAGATTTGGCAAGGAGGAAGTCGCCGACATCCCGAATCGTAGCGGATGAGCAAGTTGTATTCGAGGACCCGGAAGTACAAGTGGTCGGTTTATTTACATTGGCGGATTCCCGGTTGAGGCAAATTAAGAAGGCAATGGCATTTGGCAAACATGTCATCTCAGAGAAACCGGTCGCAGATACGATCGAGCATGAATGGGAGGTCGTGAAATGCGTGGAAAACTCAAGTTTGTTCTCGACCGTTAATTTGTATTTGCGTAATTCTTGGTACCATAATACGATTAAAGAATTTATCCGGAGAGGAGAGATCGGAGATTTGGCGATCATTCGCATTTGCCATATGACTCCGGGGTTGGCTCCGGGTGAAGGTCATGAATATGAAGGTCCGTCTTTTCATGATTGCGGAATGCATTATGTGGACATTTCCCGGTGGTATGCCGGATGCGAGTATAAGACATGGCATGCGCAGGCGATCCGGATGTGGGATTATCCCGAACCTTGGTGGTTGCAATGTCACGGGACATTTGAGAACGGGGTGGTATTTGATATAACACAAGGGCATGTGTATGGACAATTATCGAAAGACCAAACGCATAACTCTTACATAGATGTAATAGGAACGAAAGGAATCGCCCGGATGAGTCATGATTTTAAGACTGCGGTCGTGGAGTTGAGAGGTGTTAATGAAACACACCGGATCGAGAAGCCCTATGGAGGGAAAAATATAAGTACGCTATGTGATTTGTTCGCAGATTCCGTACGGACTGGTGTTTTTAATTCCCGCCTACCACTGATGCGTGATTCCGCTATCGCTTCCGAGTATGCGTGGAAATTTTTGGATAACGCTAGACGAAATGAGATGCCTTCTATCGGGAATCTACAAACCTTGGAGGAAATCCGGGAGAGAAGACGGAATATGACGGAAGGGTATGGCTTACTTCGCCATGTAAAATTGTCTCATTCTTGATACGATTTTCTCAATGACCGGGGGGGGACAGGCTGGAACTTGTATTATGCGACAATCGGAAACGATTTTGATAAAATAGAAAAAGAGGATTCTTCATATCCGTGATACATTTGCTACTGCTTGTTCATAGAGCGAAAACAGAAACATTAATTTAATACTATGTAGCATGAAAAAAATGATTGTTCTTATCAGTCTTTTATGTGGAGCGTTTTTTATGAGTGCCCAACAAAGTAATCAACAACAAAGACCACCGGAAAGATGGAAACCTGAGAGTACTGAATGGTATTATCCGGTTCCTCCTAAGGTAAAGCCGGGTGTCGGAACTGGTGCTCCTTCCGATGCGATCATCCTGTTTGATGGAAAAGATCTTTCTATGTGGGAATCTGCGGGAAAAGATGGAGGTCCCGCTAAATGGACCGTAAAGGATGGGGCGATGATTGTGGCTTCCGGGACCGGATCGATCCGGACAAAAGATTATTTTGGAGATTGCCAGTTACATATCGAGTTCAAGACCCCTACACCGGGAAAGGATAATACATTACAGATGAAAGGTAATAGTGGCATTATGTTACAAAGCCGTTATGAGGTGCAGGTTTTGGATTGTGAGGATAATCCTACGTATGTGAATGGCTGGGTCGGCAGTATTTATAAGCAAAGCGCACCGTTGGTAAATGCTTTCACGAAGACAAATGAGTGGCAGGTTTATGATATTTATTGGAAAGCTCCCCGTTTCGGGACAAACGATGAATTGGAATCTCCCGCTATGATTACTGTGGTATTGAACGGTATCGTAGTACAGAATAATTATGTACTGAAAGGAACGACCCCATATACCGGTTTACCTAAATATGTAGCGCATGGCCGTCTGCCATTAAGCTTACAGGATCATGGAGTGGAAGTGGCTTTCCGTAATATATGGATTCGTAATTTATAAATTGTATAACCTTAAAATAATGATTTATGACTACACGTAGGAATTTTTTAAAGAACTCGACGATGTTGGCCGCTGGCTTAGGTATCTCACCTCTTTTGGCATCGGCAGCTCCTACCGTCTCTCATAAGGAAGAGACTATAAATGGGCGGGTGAATATCGCTGTAATAGGTGTCGGTATGGGATGCCGTGATTTGCAAGGGGCTTTGACTGATAATCCGTGGGTACATTGTGTGGGCATGTGCGACGTGAACAAAGTGAGACTTGATGAGCAGATCGCACGTTTCAAAAAAGACTTTCCGAACCAAACGACTTCGATCAAGGCATATAGTGACTTCCGGGAAGTCTTGGCAAATAAGGATATCGACGGGGTCATTATCGCAACACCGGATCATTGGCATCCTTACATCTTCGCTGAGGCTTTAAAAGCGGGCAAGGCGATTTATGTGGAAAAGCCGGTTGGTAATTCGATTCCGGAGTGCCATTCGATGATGGATTTCCAAAAGAAATATAAAGGGGTGGTAACAACTGGCTTATGGCAGACTAGTCAACGATATTTCTTGGCGGCTAATGAGATATTGAAATCCGGTGTGTTGGGGGATGTTTATAAAGTTCAGCTATGGCTTTGCCAATCGACGGACCCACGTCCGGCCGTAGCGGATTCTCCGGTTCCTTCTACATTAGATTACAATATGTGGTTGGGCCCGGCTCCCGAGCGTCCATTTAATAATTACCGTTTTCGTGGATGGCGTGGTTTTTGGGATTATGGAGGCGGCCAGCAAACCGACTGGGGAGTGCATTGGATAGACTCTGCGTTCGATGGATTGAAAGCGTTAGGATTGTGTGACCGTGAATATCCGGAGGCGGTATTCTCTACGGCTTATAAAGATCCTACCTCTTTTAATGAGACTCCCAGTTGCCAGACAACGATCTTCCAATATAAGAATTTCCATATAGAATGGGCACAACAAGTCGCTCACCTGTATAATCGGAATCAAGGGGTAGCTTGGGTAGGAAGTAAAGCTACCTTAGTATGTAATCGTGAAGGTTATGAATTGATTCCAGAGAAGAACCGGGAGGGTGAGTTATTAACCGACCGTTCCCAGCTTGTCGGGAAGTTCGAGGATGGCGGTATTGAGGCCCATGCGACGAATTGGTGTAAGTGTATATTAAATAAATCTATTGAGACGAACAGCCCGATCGAGAAAGGGGCTTTCGCGACGATCCTAGCCCATATGGCTAATATCTCATATTTGACGGGAACTCGTGTTGTGTATGATCCGCAAGCTCGTAAGTTTGTGGATAATCCGAAAGCGGACGCGTATTTGAAGCGGAGCTATAGAAGCCCGTGGCAATTCCCGAAAGTTTAATGCGATTGAATGCTTAAAAACAACGACCGGTGGATTTTAATACTCTATTATATATAACCATTACCATACGAATTGAATTACAGCACATTGAGATCTCCGGTCGTTTTTTGTAAAAACAATGTCAACTTTAAATGAATGAGTTATGGAAAATCAAAAAAAGAAAGTATGGCTTCGAAAGGCCCTGTTTTTGATCGTTAGTTTGGCGTTATTCTTTCCCATGATGGCGCAAACGATTACAGTAAAAGGAGTTGTAAAGGAATCTATGACAGGCGAACCGATCATTGGTGCCAATGTAGCGGTGAAAGGAACGACTAACGGTACGATTTCTGATATAAGCGGTATGTATCAGATCTCGAATGTATCATCAAATGCCGTATTGATCGTTTCTTATATTGGATATAAGACCGCAGAGATTCCGGTAAATGGAAAGAACACGATAAATGTGAGCTTGGAGGAAGAAAGTATCGGACTTCAAGAAGTGGTAGCCGTGGGATATGGCTCTCAGAAAAAGAAAGAATTGACCGGCTCTGTAGCAGGCTTGAAAGAGGGAGACTTGATCAAGGGCGTACAGTCTGACCCAATGGGTATGTTACAAGGTAAAGTGGCAGGTTTGAATATATCCAAACCAAATGCCGGCGACCCGAATGGAGAGTATAAGTTCCAATTACGCGGAACTTCGTCCTTGACCGGTAATACCTCTCCGTTGATCGTTATTGACGGTATTCCCCAAGGGGATTTATCCGCTATTCCACAAGATGATATTGAAAGTATCGATGTGTTGAAGGATGGTTCAGCGGCGGCGATATATGGAACCCGCGGAACGAATGGCGTTATCTTGGTTACGACAAAACGAGGTTCTGCCGGGAAGATGAGCGTTACCTACAATGGATATATGTCTATCTCTTCCATAGCCAATCAATTGGAAGTCATGGATCGTGACCAGTTTTTGGCAAATGGGGGGAAACGACCGGGGATATGATACGAATTGGATGGATGAGATTACCCGAACTCCGTTCTCCCATTCGCATAACTTGGCATTGACAGGAGGTACGACCGATTTTAATTACCGGGCTTCTGTATCTTATCGAAATAATCAAGGTATCGCTCTTAAGTCTGGGTTCAATGAGATGATCGCTCGTTTTTCCGCTAATCAGAATTTATTCGATAAAAAGATTCAAATAGCATACGACGCTACTTATCGTCGTTTTGACCGGGAAGGTGAGAATTCCAGCTATGATGATTATTCCGCTTTTAAGCATGCGTATTATTATAATCCTACGGCACCCGTATACGACGAGACGGGAACGATAGATGCCGGAGGGTATTATGCGCTGGATATTCAGGGATATTCAAATCCGGTGGCTTATATTATGCAGCGTGACCGTCGTACAAAAGGCGGACTTTTCCAAGGGTCTGCTCGTGTAACTTGGAATATTTTGGAAGGACTTCGTGCGCAAGCTTTTGGCTCATTGAAATACTCTGATATAAATAAGGGTACTTATACCTCACGAGAGGTATTTAACACTTCTAGTTTCGGGTCAGCGTCTCGGAGTTTTAATACTCGTTTTAATAAAACACTGGAGACGACGATCGACTATGTAAAATCTTTTGGAGAACATCATTTAGTGGTATTAGGTGGATATACCTATGAGCATAATTATCGGGAGTCATTTGGCATGAACAACTCGAATTTTGATTCGGATGTATATTCTTACTATAATTTGGGTGCGGGTAGTAACTTGATTAATAACCCTAGCCAAAGCATGATGGATGGTTCGGTTTCTCAAGATAATTTGGTTTCGTTCTTTGGCCGTGTAAATTATAACTGGGGAAATCGTTACTTGTTATCAGCGTCTGTACGACGTGAGGGTTCTACTCGTTTAGGTGCGGATTATAAATGGGGAACTTTCCCTGCGGTAAGTGTCGGTTGGTCTATCGGTAATGAGGCTTTTATGGAAAGCGCTAGCTGGATTAACGATTTGAAATTGCGCTTGGGATATGGCGTGACAGGAAATATGCCTTCAGATAATTATTTGTCTTTGTCAATGATGGGAGTGGTAGGCCGTTTCTATGATCATACTTCTAAACAATGGATCAATGCTTATGGGCCGACACAGAATCAGAATCCGGATTTGAAATGGGAGCGGAAAGGCGAATGGAATCTAGGTGTTGATTTTGCGGCATTGAATAACCGCTTGAACGTGACCGTTGATTTATATACCCGTAAGGTTTCAGATTTGTTGTATGAATATAAGGTCCCGACTCCTCCTTACCAATATTCTTCTATGTTGGCGAATGTGGGTGATGCTACAAGTAAAGGTCTGGAATTCTCTGTTTCCGGAACCCCAGTGCAGAATAAGAACTTCTCATGGACTAGTTCTATTAACTTCTCATTCAATACGAATAAATTGGACAAATTAAGTAATGAGACTTTCCAGACAGACTGGATTGAAACTGGTTATTTGTCGGATGGTGATTTAGGAGGTATGAACTCGACTCCATTGATTCGTTTGGTCCCGGGTGGCAAGGTCGGTGATTTTTATTTGCCGGTATTCGAGGGATTTACGGAAGATGGTAAATGGAAATTCAAGGATGTCGATGGTAGTGGTGACTTTACATATAATGAGGATCGTGAGATCGTAGGTAATGCGCAACCTGATTTTATAGCAGGATGGACTAACGAGTTTAAATATCGTGACTTCGATTTATCGTTTACATTCCGTGCTGTCGTAGGCAATGATGTATATAATGTAAGCCGTATGGCATTAGAGAATCGGAATGTAGCTGGAAAGGAGAAGAATATGTTGGCTTCGGTAATGGATATCCCGTTGCAAGATGCGGCTCAAGCCTCTAGTTATTATTTGGAGGATGGTTCTTTTGTGAAGTTGGACAATATCACATTGGGGTATAATGTACCGGTGAAGAAATTAGGTTTCATGCAAAACTTACGTTTGTACTTGACTGGTCAGAACTTGTTTACGATCACTGGCTATAAGGGTATCGACCCGGAGGTTGATATGGTAGGATTAGATAATATGGGTATTGAGAGGACTCGTTATTATCCGGCTAGCCGTTCTTTTATTCTTGGTTTGAATGTTACGTTTTAATGGATACTCTAAATATCGAAGGTTATGAAAAAATATAGTTTAATATATATAGTATCAATGATTTGTTTCTTGGTTATCGCTCCTTCTTGTACGGATATGGATGAAGATACGACGGGACAAATGGTATCAAATGACTTTTATGCGGATCCTTCTTTGATTCCGCAAGCGGTAGGTGCTGCCTATGCGGAATTGCAGGCTTATCAGAATCACTGGGGAGTATGGGGGTTGCAGACTGTTTCCTCGGATGAATGTGTTGTTCCGACTCGTGCGCCGGGTAATGACTGGTATGACGGAGGGGTATGGCAGGATTTCCATCGTCATCAATGGCAATACAATCTGGATGCATTGAATAATGTGTGGATTTCCGTATTTTCTGGAATAACGACATGTAACCGTGTGGTTTACGACTTGGATACATATAAAGAGGAGATGGATGTCGATATCTATAATAAATATCGTGCGGAGACTGTCATCTTGAGATGTTTCTATTATTCTATCTTACTGGATTTATTCGGGAATGTTCCTTATATCGATACATATGAGAGTGAAATCACGGCTTCTCCTCAGACAAGCCGTCCTGAGCTTTATCAGAAAGTCGTAGATTGTATCTTAGATAATATGGAATATTTGGATGACGCTCCGTCTGCCGAGAATTATGGAAGATGTACGAAATCGATGGCTTATACGATGTTGGCAAAACTATATTTGAACGCTAAGGTGTTCAAAGGGGCCTCTTCTTATGATAAGGACGATATGAATAAAGTGATAGAGTATTGCGATAAAGTGATTAACTCTGGATATTATGAGGTCGTATCTGATTTCTCCGCTCCATTTAAAGTGGCGAATGAGTCTTGTAAAGAAAATATTTTCGTGGTACCGATGCAAAATGGTATCAATTCAAATGGAGACTACGAGTTTCATTTCCATAAATTCTCCGGACATCCCAAGTCTCGCCAGATGTGGGGCATCAATGTTGGTGGTTGGAATGGAGGTTGCGCTACTCCGGACTTCCTTGCTTTATATAAAGATGACGATACTCGGAAAAAGGCGACTTTTATTTACGGTTTGATTTATGATAAGGTCACGGGAGAGCCTGTTGAGGATGGTGATAATCCGGGAAAACAATTGGAATTGACTATTGAGGTATCTTCTATTAATGCCGCTTATCGTTGGGAAGGTGCTCGTATTCAGAAGTATGAATATGAGTTGGGTATGACTGGTAATATGAACAATGATTTTGTTTTATATCGTTTAGCCGATATCTATTATATGAAGGCTGAAGCTATTTTGAGAGGTGGTAATGCCGCTACTTTATCAGCTTTATGTGCGGAACCTGCATTCCAGTTAATACGTGAAAGGGCAAATCAGCCCGTGTATACTCCGGAAACATTAACGTTGGATGAGTTGATCAATGAACGTGGCCGTGAATTTGCGTGGGAAGGTTGGCGTCGTCAAGACTTGGTTCGTTGGGATAAGTTCGCTAAAGGTAGCTGGACATTTAAGGAAGCCTTGAATAATAATTCGCGTGATTTATTCCCGATACCATACGATCAGATTACGAAAAACCAATCTTGGAAACAGAATCCGGGATATTAATAGTTGTGTTTTTATGCATATGGATAGACGACAATTCGTGAAAAACCTAGGACTGGGCACAGCCTCTTTAAGCATGGGAAGCTTGGTAACGGCTTCCAGCGTGTGTCCCGATCCATAGATAGTCTCCAATCACGGTAAGCCCGTGGATACAGCTTTGGGAAAGACCGTCTTTATCTTGGAAGTTCTTATAGGTTTGCGTACGGATGTCGAGTTTATTGAGACCAGCGTCTTCGGTTCCTATCCATATATTATGGTTAGCGTCTTGGCAAATATCATGGATAATATCACCGTTAATTGTTTTTTGCCCGGGTATATTGTAGTCTTTCTTGAATTTGAGATAAGGGGGAAGGTAATTAATGCCCCCATTATCCGTACAGATCCATAAGCCACCTTCCCGGTCCTTGCAAAACTGTTTGATAGCGTTATTGGATAGTGAATATGGATCGCATTTGTCTTGTTCTATGTGAAAGGTCTTGTTTGAGGGGATTTGGTAGATATAGATACCGTTGTAGGTGGCGATCCATACCTCGTCGTTTGTCACTTGGAAAATATCCCGGGTATAGAGGGGGCTGTTCTTTTGCTGGGTAAGGACATTTCGGCAAACACCTGTTTGTATATTGACTTGTTTGACTCCGTTATCGCTTGTACCTATCAGTAATGTATTATCGGACGGGGATGCCCATAGAGTCGTCATATTATCTATATGTAGGGTGTCGCTACCGTTATGGATATTTAGAGGGATGAATTTGTTATCGGTCGGGTCTAAGAGGACGACATTGCCGTTTAGCGTGGTGGCCCATATCTGATCTTGGGGGGTGATATAGAAAGAGGTGATCGGATCACTATCCTTATACAGGTAGTTTTGGTGTAGCTCGGATTGCTCATTATATTTAATAAGGGAAAAGCCGGATAACAGCATCCACAGGTTCCCTTGGTGATCAAATTCCAGATAGGTACAGCCGATTCCTTTCGTGAACTTTATCAAGGAAAAAGTATCGGTTTGGTAATCGTATTTTTGTACTCCCATATTAGTACCCACCCAGAGTTCACCGGAAGGGCTTATCGCCAAGTCGGTAATCCAGCTACTTATTAAAGTTCCTCTCTGTTTGGTTTGATTTTTTATGATATGGAATTTGTTCCCGTCAAATCGATTGAGCCCGTCCCGTGTTCCAAACCACATAAAGCCATAATGATCTTGGACACAACATGTCACGTTATTATTGCTTAATCCATCTTCTACCTCATAGGATTTAAAGTAGTATGACCGGGCGTTGACTTCTATTGCGGTTACTACAAATAATAGGACGTATAAATAATTCATCAAGTTTTTTTTCATAGATCTCCCTTGTATTTCATGCGCAATATAAAGCCTTTTCCTAGACTTTTCATAGCAGTATCGTATCATTGTTTTTCATTTTGTTTCAATGTCCAGACTTCAGTTTTTGGCTTTAAAAGCCGTTCCTTGTAAGACTGTTTGTTGAGACGATAGGTAATAATTTTGAGAGAAAAGTGCAATACTGTTTGACTCAAGGGGCTTTAATTTTGGCAAAAACAGTGTGAATCTTTAAAAGATAGAATATGAATCAAAAAGTAAAAGTAGGTATAATAGGCTTTGGTCGCATGGGTGGATTTTATTTGGAGGAGATGCGGAAGAGCGATCAATGGGAGGTACTTTACATCTGCGATACGGACCCAGAGGCACGAGATTTGGCAAGGAGGAAGTCGCCGACATCCCGAATCGTAGCGGATGAGCAAGTTGTATTCGAGGACCCGGAAGTACAAGTGGTCGGTTTATTTACATTGGCGGATTCCCGGTTGAGGCAAATTAAGAAGGCAATGGCATTTGGCAAACATGTCATCTCAGAGAAACCGGTCGCAGATACGATCGAGCATGAATGGGAGGTCGTGAAATGCGTGGAAAACTCAAGTTTGTTCTCGACCGTTAATTTGTATTTGCGTAATTCTTGGTACCATAATACGATTAAAGAATTTATCCGGAGAGGAGAGATCGGAGATTTGGCGATCATTCGCATTTGCCATATGACTCCGGGGTTGGCTCCGGGTGAAGGTCATGAATATGAAGGTCCGTCTTTTCATGATTGCGGAATGCATTATGTGGACATTTCCCGGTGGTATGCCGGATGCGAGTATAAGACATGGCATGCGCAGGCGATCCGGATGTGGGATTATCCCGAACCTTGGTGGTTGCAATGTCACGGGACATTTGAGAACGGGGTGGTATTTGATATAACACAAGGGCATGTGTATGGACAATTATCGAAAGACCAAACGCATAACTCTTACATAGATGTAATAGGAACGAAAGGAATCGCCCGGATGAGTCATGATTTTAAGACTGCGGTCGTGGAGTTGAGAGGTGTTAATGAAACACACCGGATCGAGAAGCCCTATGGAGGGAAAAATATAAGTACGCTATGTGATTTGTTCGCAGATTCCGTACGGACTGGTGTTTTTAATTCCCGCCTACCACTGATGCGTGATTCCGCTATCGCTTCCGAGTATGCGTGGAAATTTTTGGATAACGCTAGACGAAATGAGATGCCTTCTATCGGGAATCTACAAACCTTGGAGGAAATCCGGGAGAGAAGACGGAATATGACGGAAGGGTATGGCTTACTTCGCCATGTAAAATTGTCTCATTCTTGATACGATTTTCTCAATGACCGGGGGGGGACAGGCTGGAACTTGTATTATGCGACAATCGGAAACGATTTTGATAAAATAGAAAAAGAGGATTCTTCATATCCGTGATACATTTGCTACTGCTTGTTCATAGAGCGAAAACAGAAACATTAATTTAATACTATGTAGCATGAAAAAAATGATTGTTCTTATCAGTCTTTTATGTGGAGCGTTTTTTATGAGTGCCCAACAAAGTAATCAACAACAAAGACCACCGGAAAGATGGAAACCTGAGAGTACTGAATGGTATTATCCGGTTCCTCCTAAGGTAAAGCCGGGTGTCGGAACTGGTGCTCCTTCCGATGCGATCATCCTGTTTGATGGAAAAGATCTTTCTATGTGGGAATCTGCGGGAAAAGATGGAGGTCCCGCTAAATGGACCGTAAAGGATGGGGCGATGATTGTGGCTTCCGGGACCGGATCGATCCGGACAAAAGATTATTTTGGAGATTGCCAGTTACATATCGAGTTCAAGACCCCTACACCGGGAAAGGATAATACATTACAGATGAAAGGTAATAGTGGCATTATGTTACAAAGCCGTTATGAGGTGCAGGTTTTGGATTGTGAGGATAATCCTACGTATGTGAATGGCTGGGTCGGCAGTATTTATAAGCAAAGCGCACCGTTGGTAAATGCTTTCACGAAGACAAATGAGTGGCAGGTTTATGATATTTATTGGAAAGCTCCCCGTTTCGGGACAAACGATGAATTGGAATCTCCCGCTATGATTACTGTGGTATTGAACGGTATCGTAGTACAGAATAATTATGTACTGAAAGGAACGACCCCATATACCGGTTTACCTAAATATGTAGCGCATGGCCGTCTGCCATTAAGCTTACAGGATCATGGAGTGGAAGTGGCTTTCCGTAATATATGGATTCGTAATTTATAAATTGTATAACCTTAAAATAATGATTTATGACTACACGTAGGAATTTTTTAAAGAACTCGACGATGTTGGCCGCTGGCTTAGGTATCTCACCTCTTTTGGCATCGGCAGCTCCTACCGTCTCTCATAAGGAAGAGACTATAAATGGGCGGGTGAATATCGCTGTAATAGGTGTCGGTATGGGATGCCGTGATTTGCAAGGGGCTTTGACTGATAATCCGTGGGTACATTGTGTGGGCATGTGCGACGTGAACAAAGTGAGACTTGATGAGCAGATCGCACGTTTCAAAAAAGACTTTCCGAACCAAACGACTTCGATCAAGGCATATAGTGACTTCCGGGAAGTCTTGGCAAATAAGGATATCGACGGGGTCATTATCGCAACACCGGATCATTGGCATCCTTACATCTTCGCTGAGGCTTTAAAAGCGGGCAAGGCGATTTATGTGGAAAAGCCGGTTGGTAATTCGATTCCGGAGTGCCATTCGATGATGGATTTCCAAAAGAAATATAAAGGGGTGGTAACAACTGGCTTATGGCAGACTAGTCAACGATATTTCTTGGCGGCTAATGAGATATTGAAATCCGGTGTGTTGGGGGATGTTTATAAAGTTCAGCTATGGCTTTGCCAATCGACGGACCCACGTCCGGCCGTAGCGGATTCTCCGGTTCCTTCTACATTAGATTACAATATGTGGTTGGGCCCGGCTCCCGAGCGTCCATTTAATAATTACCGTTTTCGTGGATGGCGTGGTTTTTGGGATTATGGAGGCGGCCAGCAAACCGACTGGGGAGTGCATTGGATAGACTCTGCGTTCGATGGATTGAAAGCGTTAGGATTGTGTGACCGTGAATATCCGGAGGCGGTATTCTCTACGGCTTATAAAGATCCTACCTCTTTTAATGAGACTCCCAGTTGCCAGACAACGATCTTCCAATATAAGAATTTCCATATAGAATGGGCACAACAAGTCGCTCACCTGTATAATCGGAATCAAGGGGTAGCTTGGGTAGGAAGTAAAGCTACCTTAGTATGTAATCGTGAAGGTTATGAATTGATTCCAGAGAAGAACCGGGAGGGTGAGTTATTAACCGACCGTTCCCAGCTTGTCGGGAAGTTCGAGGATGGCGGTATTGAGGCCCATGCGACGAATTGGTGTAAGTGTATATTAAATAAATCTATTGAGACGAACAGCCCGATCGAGAAAGGGGCTTTCGCGACGATCCTAGCCCATATGGCTAATATCTCATATTTGACGGGAACTCGTGTTGTGTATGATCCGCAAGCTCGTAAGTTTGTGGATAATCCGAAAGCGGACGCGTATTTGAAGCGGAGCTATAGAAGCCCGTGGCAATTCCCGAAAGTTTAATGCGATTGAATGCTTAAAAACAACGACCGGTGGATTTTAATACTCTATTATATATAACCATTACCATACGAATTGAATTACAGCACATTGAGATCTCCGGTCGTTTTTTGTAAAAACAATGTCAACTTTAAATGAATGAGTTATGGAAAATCAAAAAAAGAAAGTATGGCTTCGAAAGGCCCTGTTTTTGATCGTTAGTTTGGCGTTATTCTTTCCCATGATGGCGCAAACGATTACAGTAAAAGGAGTTGTAAAGGAATCTATGACAGGCGAACCGATCATTGGTGCCAATGTAGCGGTGAAAGGAACGACTAACGGTACGATTTCTGATATAAGCGGTATGTATCAGATCTCGAATGTATCATCAAATGCCGTATTGATCGTTTCTTATATTGGATATAAGACCGCAGAGATTCCGGTAAATGGAAAGAACACGATAAATGTGAGCTTGGAGGAAGAAAGTATCGGACTTCAAGAAGTGGTAGCCGTGGGATATGGCTCTCAGAAAAAGAAAGAATTGACCGGCTCTGTAGCAGGCTTGAAAGAGGGAGACTTGATCAAGGGCGTACAGTCTGACCCAATGGGTATGTTACAAGGTAAAGTGGCAGGTTTGAATATATCCAAACCAAATGCCGGCGACCCGAATGGAGAGTATAAGTTCCAATTACGCGGAACTTCGTCCTTGACCGGTAATACCTCTCCGTTGATCGTTATTGACGGTATTCCCCAAGGGGATTTATCCGCTATTCCACAAGATGATATTGAAAGTATCGATGTGTTGAAGGATGGTTCAGCGGCGGCGATATATGGAACCCGCGGAACGAATGGCGTTATCTTGGTTACGACAAAACGAGGTTCTGCCGGGAAGATGAGCGTTACCTACAATGGATATATGTCTATCTCTTCCATAGCCAATCAATTGGAAGTCATGGATCGTGACCAGTTTTTGGCAAATGGGGGGAAACGACCGGGGATATGATACGAATTGGATGGATGAGATTACCCGAACTCCGTTCTCCCATTCGCATAACTTGGCATTGACAGGAGGTACGACCGATTTTAATTACCGGGCTTCTGTATCTTATCGAAATAATCAAGGTATCGCTCTTAAGTCTGGGTTCAATGAGATGATCGCTCGTTTTTCCGCTAATCAGAATTTATTCGATAAAAAGATTCAAATAGCATACGACGCTACTTATCGTCGTTTTGACCGGGAAGGTGAGAATTCCAGCTATGATGATTATTCCGCTTTTAAGCATGCGTATTATTATAATCCTACGGCACCCGTATACGACGAGACGGGAACGATAGATGCCGGAGGGTATTATGCGCTGGATATTCAGGGATATTCAAATCCGGTGGCTTATATTATGCAGCGTGACCGTCGTACAAAAGGCGGACTTTTCCAAGGGTCTGCTCGTGTAACTTGGAATATTTTGGAAGGACTTCGTGCGCAAGCTTTTGGCTCATTGAAATACTCTGATATAAATAAGGGTACTTATACCTCACGAGAGGTATTTAACACTTCTAGTTTCGGGTCAGCGTCTCGGAGTTTTAATACTCGTTTTAATAAAACACTGGAGACGACGATCGACTATGTAAAATCTTTTGGAGAACATCATTTAGTGGTATTAGGTGGATATACCTATGAGCATAATTATCGGGAGTCATTTGGCATGAACAACTCGAATTTTGATTCGGATGTATATTCTTACTATAATTTGGGTGCGGGTAGTAACTTGATTAATAACCCTAGCCAAAGCATGATGGATGGTTCGGTTTCTCAAGATAATTTGGTTTCGTTCTTTGGCCGTGTAAATTATAACTGGGGAAATCGTTACTTGTTATCAGCGTCTGTACGACGTGAGGGTTCTACTCGTTTAGGTGCGGATTATAAATGGGGAACTTTCCCTGCGGTAAGTGTCGGTTGGTCTATCGGTAATGAGGCTTTTATGGAAAGCGCTAGCTGGATTAACGATTTGAAATTGCGCTTGGGATATGGCGTGACAGGAAATATGCCTTCAGATAATTATTTGTCTTTGTCAATGATGGGAGTGGTAGGCCGTTTCTATGATCATACTTCTAAACAATGGATCAATGCTTATGGGCCGACACAGAATCAGAATCCGGATTTGAAATGGGAGCGGAAAGGCGAATGGAATCTAGGTGTTGATTTTGCGGCATTGAATAACCGCTTGAACGTGACCGTTGATTTATATACCCGTAAGGTTTCAGATTTGTTGTATGAATATAAGGTCCCGACTCCTCCTTACCAATATTCTTCTATGTTGGCGAATGTGGGTGATGCTACAAGTAAAGGTCTGGAATTCTCTGTTTCCGGAACCCCAGTGCAGAATAAGAACTTCTCATGGACTAGTTCTATTAACTTCTCATTCAATACGAATAAATTGGACAAATTAAGTAATGAGACTTTCCAGACAGACTGGATTGAAACTGGTTATTTGTCGGATGGTGATTTAGGAGGTATGAACTCGACTCCATTGATTCGTTTGGTCCCGGGTGGCAAGGTCGGTGATTTTTATTTGCCGGTATTCGAGGGATTTACGGAAGATGGTAAATGGAAATTCAAGGATGTCGATGGTAGTGGTGACTTTACATATAATGAGGATCGTGAGATCGTAGGTAATGCGCAACCTGATTTTATAGCAGGATGGACTAACGAGTTTAAATATCGTGACTTCGATTTATCGTTTACATTCCGTGCTGTCGTAGGCAATGATGTATATAATGTAAGCCGTATGGCATTAGAGAATCGGAATGTAGCTGGAAAGGAGAAGAATATGTTGGCTTCGGTAATGGATATCCCGTTGCAAGATGCGGCTCAAGCCTCTAGTTATTATTTGGAGGATGGTTCTTTTGTGAAGTTGGACAATATCACATTGGGGTATAATGTACCGGTGAAGAAATTAGGTTTCATGCAAAACTTACGTTTGTACTTGACTGGTCAGAACTTGTTTACGATCACTGGCTATAAGGGTATCGACCCGGAGGTTGATATGGTAGGATTAGATAATATGGGTATTGAGAGGACTCGTTATTATCCGGCTAGCCGTTCTTTTATTCTTGGTTTGAATGTTACGTTTTAATGGATACTCTAAATATCGAAGGTTATGAAAAAATATAGTTTAATATATATAGTATCAATGATTTGTTTCTTGGTTATCGCTCCTTCTTGTACGGATATGGATGAAGATACGACGGGACAAATGGTATCAAATGACTTTTATGCGGATCCTTCTTTGATTCCGCAAGCGGTAGGTGCTGCCTATGCGGAATTGCAGGCTTATCAGAATCACTGGGGAGTATGGGGGTTGCAGACTGTTTCCTCGGATGAATGTGTTGTTCCGACTCGTGCGCCGGGTAATGACTGGTATGACGGAGGGGTATGGCAGGATTTCCATCGTCATCAATGGCAATACAATCTGGATGCATTGAATAATGTGTGGATTTCCGTATTTTCTGGAATAACGACATGTAACCGTGTGGTTTACGACTTGGATACATATAAAGAGGAGATGGATGTCGATATCTATAATAAATATCGTGCGGAGACTGTCATCTTGAGATGTTTCTATTATTCTATCTTACTGGATTTATTCGGGAATGTTCCTTATATCGATACATATGAGAGTGAAATCACGGCTTCTCCTCAGACAAGCCGTCCTGAGCTTTATCAGAAAGTCGTAGATTGTATCTTAGATAATATGGAATATTTGGATGACGCTCCGTCTGCCGAGAATTATGGAAGATGTACGAAATCGATGGCTTATACGATGTTGGCAAAACTATATTTGAACGCTAAGGTGTTCAAAGGGGCCTCTTCTTATGATAAGGACGATATGAATAAAGTGATAGAGTATTGCGATAAAGTGATTAACTCTGGATATTATGAGGTCGTATCTGATTTCTCCGCTCCATTTAAAGTGGCGAATGAGTCTTGTAAAGAAAATATTTTCGTGGTACCGATGCAAAATGGTATCAATTCAAATGGAGACTACGAGTTTCATTTCCATAAATTCTCCGGACATCCCAAGTCTCGCCAGATGTGGGGCATCAATGTTGGTGGTTGGAATGGAGGTTGCGCTACTCCGGACTTCCTTGCTTTATATAAAGATGACGATACTCGGAAAAAGGCGACTTTTATTTACGGTTTGATTTATGATAAGGTCACGGGAGAGCCTGTTGAGGATGGTGATAATCCGGGAAAACAATTGGAATTGACTATTGAGGTATCTTCTATTAATGCCGCTTATCGTTGGGAAGGTGCTCGTATTCAGAAGTATGAATATGAGTTGGGTATGACTGGTAATATGAACAATGATTTTGTTTTATATCGTTTAGCCGATATCTATTATATGAAGGCTGAAGCTATTTTGAGAGGTGGTAATGCCGCTACTTTATCAGCTTTATGTGCGGAACCTGCATTCCAGTTAATACGTGAAAGGGCAAATCAGCCCGTGTATACTCCGGAAACATTAACGTTGGATGAGTTGATCAATGAACGTGGCCGTGAATTTGCGTGGGAAGGTTGGCGTCGTCAAGACTTGGTTCGTTGGGATAAGTTCGCTAAAGGTAGCTGGACATTTAAGGAAGCCTTGAATAATAATTCGCGTGATTTATTCCCGATACCATACGATCAGATTACGAAAAACCAATCTTGGAAACAGAATCCGGGATATTAATAGTTGTGTTTTTATGCATATGGATAGACGACAATTCGTGAAAAACCTAGGACTGGGCACAGCCTCTTTAAGCATGGGAAGCTTGGTAACGGCTTCCTCATGTGCCCCGTCCGGGGATTCCTCCCTTAAACAAAACGTCAAGGAAGGAGAGGATGGACAGTTTTTATTTATCGGTGACGATATCGCCATCGCCCAGACAGAGTATGGGAAGGTGCAGGGATATCTGCTGAATCATGTATATACGTTCTTGGGAGTTCCTTATGGGGCTGATACGTCGGGAAAAAATCGCTTTATGCCTCCCCAAAAACCAGAGCCGTGGACAGATGTGAGACCGGCGGTTTTTTATGGGAATACGGCGCCGCAACGTATGGAGAACCGGTGGCCCAATAATTACGGAACTTTTGCTGATCATTGGAACTACTGGGATGTGAGTGAGGATTGCTTATATTTAAATGTATGGACACCGGGTATCGCGGATGGAAAGAGACGTCCCGTATTGGTGTGGCTGCATGGCGGCGGTTTTACAAATGGTAGTGGGATCGAGCAGGATGGATATCATGGAGAGAATATAAGCCGGGAAGGAGATATCGTATTCTGTTCCATTAATCATCGGTTGGGGCCGATTGGCTTCTCTGACTTATCTGGTGTTGGTGGAGAAGCGTATAAGGATTCCGGAAACGTGGGGATGTTAGATATTATTGCCGCCTTGCGATGGGTACATGATAATATCGCCAATTTCGGTGGAGATCCCGGGAACGTAACGGTTATGGGACAATCCGGAGGAGGTTCTAAGGTCTGTACGGTAGCCGCTATGCCGGCGGCAAAAGGTTTGATTCATAGAGCTGTAGCTTTAAGTGGATCTACGGTAGGAGCTTCCGATCAGGTGATGACCCGGAAGGTGGGAGAATATATTTTGAGAGAAGCGGGGCTGACCGCTTCCCAACTGGATAAATTGCAAAGAATACCTTGGCGGGAATATTTGGATATAGCGGATAGGGCTTGTAAAAAGTGCTGGGAAGATCAAGGGATTAGCATGAGACGGACTTTTGGCCCTGTTGCTGATGACCGGAATATTCCGGCCGGTGTATTCTACTCCGGTGAGAGCCATTTGGAGTCTCCTGTCGTCCCGATGATATTCTGTACGACTTTCCATGAATGGAACCCGAACAGGGCGGATGCGGCTTTGGAAAAAATCACTCAAGACGGTGTGATCGAGAAACTGAGAAGTCAATATGGTGATAAAGCGGAATCGATCGTGAAGGCTTTCGCCAAGAATTTCCCGGATAAGACTCCGATGGAGCTTTGGGCGATGATTTTGTCTTCCCGTCAACGAGTGGTTGAGGCGGCTAACGCAAAATTAAAGCAAGGCCAGCCTGTGTATGTAGCTTGGTTTGGCTGGTGTCCGCCCTTGTTTAATAACCGTATGCGTGCGTTCCATTGCTCGGATATCTGTTTCTGGTTTAAAAATACGGATCGGATGTTTACTCATACGGGTGGAGGTAAGGTACCTCGTGCGTTGTCAGATAAGATGTCTGGCGCTTTGTTGAATTTCATGCGGACAGGAGATCCGAACGGAGGAGAGTTACCCGTTTGGCCGAAATACACGGAAGAAAATGGAGAGGTGATGATCTTGAATAATACGTGTGAGGCTCGGAATGATCCGGACCGGGAGGCCCGTAAATCTTTGGAGGTTTAATTTAAAACGAGAGTGTTATGCTTGAGAAAAAGATTTCAAGACGTAATATGCTTCGGGCCACCGGTCTGGCGGTTTTGGGCAGTACGTTCGCAGGCTTGGCTTCTTGCGCTCCGAAGAAAAAAGAGGAGCCATCATCCGAAGCATCCTCTTCGAAACGTCCTTTCCGTGTCTGTCTCAATGTCTCTACGATAGCGGGTTATAAACTTCCTGTTCAAAAACAGATTGATTTATGTGCCGAGGCTGGTTTTGAGGGAATTGAGTTATGGACCCGTGATGTGGATGCGTTCGTAAAGCAAGGGGGAACTTATGAGACACTCAGGCGTCAGCTGGAAGGTTCCGGACTTTTATTGGAGAATATGATCGGTTTTGCCTCGTGGTTTGCCGATGATCCTTCGAAACGGAAGGAAGGGCTAAACCAAATGCGGCATGATATGGAGATGGTAGCGGGATTGGGCGGTAAATTTATCGCCGCTCCTGCTCAAGGAGTTACTCAACTGGATCGTACACGGTTGCCGGAGTATTCCGAACGCTATCGGGCGATACTGGATTTAGGGGATGAGATGGGTGTCACTCCGATATTGGAACTATGGGGAGCCGGGGTTCTGAATCAATTATCGGATACCATGGCGATAGCGATCGCCTCCGGGCATTCGCGGGCTTCTGTCTTATTGGATTTCTACCATTTGTACAGAGGAGGAAATAGTTTTGATAGTTTACGCTTGATAAATGGGAAGATCCTTCCGGTTTTTCATATCAACGATTATCCGGAGTTGCCTCCTCGTACGGAGTTGAGAGATTCGGATCGGGTGTTTCCGGGAGATGGTATTTGCCCGTTTAATAAGGTACTTCCTTTGCTATACGACTCTGGTTTCCGGGGTGGGTTATCCGTAGAGCTTTTTAATAAGGGATATTGGGAAACCATGGATGTAAAGGAGGTCTTAAAGAAGAGTTTTGAGAAAACCACACAGGTAATCAATAGTTCGATGGGATAAAAGTTTGTTGGGATTTAGGAAAGGGACTGCTTCGAGGTGTTTTACCTTCGAGGCGGTCCCTTCTGTTTTTATAGTATCTTCTCTTAAAAATCAATTATTTTATAATCCGCTGTGATATAAAATGTAGTATATTTGCGTACTCTGTTTTGGGGTACGCAAAAGCTTTGTTCACCAGAATGAATAGGCATTATCCTAAATAAACCGTTGTTTTGCGGAGAGGTCTAGGGGTTGTTATCATCGGGAAAGCCGATAATAAAAGATATACATTATAATGAACTTACTTCTGAGATATGTGGGTCATGGTATAACTATAAGTTTGTTAGTATTTATAATGCTGGCGTTTCATTTGTCTGCGTTAGCACGGACAAGTGAAAAACGTGTGCTCCGGGTTGCCTTTCCGCAGGTGGTAGGCATGAGTTGGACGGCGGAGGACGGTAGTCGTCATGGTATGCTCGTAGACTATCTCAATGAGATTGCCAAATATACCGGTTGGGAATACGAGTATATTGATACGAACGGGCAAGCCATGTTAAATGAATTTATCGCAGGTCAGTATGAATTGATGGGTGGAAACTATTATATACCCGGTTTAGAGAAATATTATGCTTATCCGGATTATAATATGGGATATAGCTGTTCCTTGTTGCTTGCTCGTTCTGATGATCGTACTATCCATAGTTATGATTTGGAGAGTATGAACGGGAAAACCATAGGTGTATATGAGAATGCTAAAGAAAATATTCGCCGCCTCAAGGAGTTTTTGGCTATCAATGGATTAGACTGTAAATTACGATATTACAGCTTGAAAGATATACAGAAGAACGACGGGGAATTATATTTTTATTTAATGAATGGAGAGATAGACTTGCTGTTGAGTGGCATTATTCACAATCACGATTCTTTACGGGTAATCGTTACCTATAATTCTCAACCCTATTATATCGTAACCAATCCGGGTAATAAGGAAGTATTGGATGGTTTGAATATGGCTTTGGAACGGATATTGGATGCTAATCCAAATTTTGCGGCAGAGCGTTATGCCGCTAACTTTCCTGCCCGACTTGTAAATGTCCAATTTAGTGACCGGGACTTGGAATATGTCAAGAAAAGGAAAACGATCACGGTAGCCGTTCCGGAGAATTGGTATCCCTTTTATTGTAAAGAAACCTCCCAGAAGAACCATGTCGGTATCATGGTGGATGTATTGGATAAGATCAAGGACTTTACCGGTTTGGATTTTTCGTATGTGTATGCGAAGAATTATAGTGATGCGGTCCATCTGGTACAACGAGGGAAAGCTGATATCTTAGGCTTTTTCTTGGGAGATGAGAACGATGCGGCCCAGCTAGGGCTTGCGCTTTCAGCCTCTTATGTGAGTGCGAACAATATCATAGTACGCAATAAAGCCTGTAGTTATCCCGCTCCGGGTTTGGTTGGTGCTTTGGTGGAAAGTCAGCGATTTCCAAGTGGCATATCTGCGGAGAAGATTCGGTCCTATCCGGGCATTAAGGAGGCATTAGCCGCTGTCAATAGCGGAGAGGCTGATTTTATCTATGGATTGTCCTCTAAAATGGAACAGGATATTTCGCGTTATCATTTCACCAATCTTGCTCCTGTGGCATTGGTCAATGATCAGAGTACGATAAGTTTCGCGTTGCCTATCCCGGTCGATCCGGATTTGCTTACCATACTCAACAAGGCGATCAATAATCTTTCTGAGTCCGAGAGGACTGTTATACGCAATCGGAATCTGGAATCTATCGGCGTGAATGAATTCTCTCTTACGGACTTTATATATGCGAATCCCTTACAATTTATGTTTATCGTGATGTTTGTCCTGTCGGTGCTATTTACGGCATTACTGCTGGCTATAGGGGCCCGGATGAAAGCGACCGTGATACAGGGCAACCTGAAACGGGCTGAGGCGGCTAACTTGGCGAAGAGCGAGTTTCTTTCCCGGATGAGTCATGAGATCCGTACGCCGATGAACGGAATTGTAGGTATGAGTACTATCGCCATGCAAAACATAGATAATACCGATAAGATAAAGGATTGCCTAGAGAAAGTAATCATGTCTTCCAAGCATCTTCTCGCTCTCATTAACGACGTGCTGGATATGTCGAAGATAGAAAGCGGAAAAGTAGAACTTCGACATGAGAGCTTTAATTTCCGGGCATTCTTGCAGGACCTTGAAAATCTGTATGGCGAGCAGGCCAAGAGTAAAGGGATCAGCTATGAGACGATATTGGCTAGTGATCTGGAAGTACAGATTATAGGAGACTCCTTGCGCTTGAATCAAGTTCTCTCCAACCTGTTATCGAATGCGCTGAAATTTACGCCGGCCAAGGGAATGATTAAACTTCGGGTATCTAAAACAGGTGAGGATCAAGAGAATGTTTACCTTCGTTTCGAGGTAATCGATACGGGATGTGGTATAGCCGAGGAGAACTATGATAAAATCTTCGAATCGTTCGAACAGGAAAATGTGGATGTTACTTATAAATATGGAGGTACAGGATTAGGGCTTTCTATCGTTAAGCGTTTCACAGGGTTGATGGGTGGTGGCATACATGTGACGAGCGTGCAGGGGAGTGGCAGTACATTCACCGTTGATCTGCCTTTCGGCAAAATAAAGGAATCGGGTAAGCCCACTCGTTTTTCCGATATTAATGGGAGGAATGACCTTGCGAAGGATTGTTATGCTGTTGATTATGACTTCAAAGGTAAACGGATCTTATTGGTTGAGGACAATGAGCTTAACCGGGAGATAGCGGAGGAATTGATCGGAGTTACCGGTGCGTCGGTGGAGAGCGCTGAGGACGGGGTACAGGCCGTAGAGATGTTTAAGGAATCTGCCGAAGGATATTATGATTTGATATTGATGGATGTGCAGATGCCGCATATGGATGGCTATGAGGCTACCCGGTGTATTCGTGCATTAGGGCGTTCTGATGCTCAAAAGGTTCCTATCTTCGCTATGACAGCCAACGCATTCGCTGAGGATGTGCAGAAAAGTAGGGAGGCCGGTATGAACGCTCATATATCTAAACCATTAAATATACGTGCCGTGTATAAGCAAATGAACCGGTACCTTCAAGGATAAATAAAAGATTGATAAATAATAAAAAGGGGCCGCCTCTGGAAATTAAACTTTCGAGGCGGTCCCTTCTGCTTTTATTAGATATTCTTTATTTTTCCGTAATTACCGAGAATTCACCGATACCCGCTTGCTTTTTATTATCTACGATACGGCTTGCGACCAAACGGATTTGGTTACCTTTCGTTATCGGGAAATGTACGACTTGCTCGATCGGGTTAGCCTTGATATTGGAGAATTCGCCTTCGGCCACCTTCTTTCCATTAATATATAATTGATAGTTGGAGATATGACCGCTTGCGTCACGTCCTTGGTTCGGGGTGTAGCGGAATCCGGATATAGGCATTTCTTTCGCTAATTGTACGACTAACTCTTGTTTCCCTTGTGGCAAATAGTAGGTTGTGTAGCCGTTTCCGTCTAGGATCAGGCTGGTTCTCTCATCTTTCGGTGATACGATCGTGTAATCACAAGCAGGAATATCGAACGTTTGCGCGGAAACCGGACTGACTGTATCGAAAGTCGGATCATAGGCAATCGCCTTGACAGTTCCTTTTTGAGCGAAAGCGAATGGCGCCTGATAAAGCGGTGAGTCCTTGGTCGGATCTGAACCGTCGGTGGTATAATGAACCTCGGAGCCTTTATCCCCGGCCTGTATGGTTACCTCGTCATTGATATTACGGGCAATCGTTGGCTCGGTCACCAAGGCGGGGGCAAGGTATGCCTCCACGTTATTGATACAAAGCGGCCCGCGGGCGTCCGTGAAGTTGATGCGTATCTTCTCCACTTTCTCGGTCTGGAAACGGATAATTCGTTTATAGCCGACAGTTGTCGTAGAATCCACGGTCTGTGCCGGAATCCATTTACCCCCTTGCTCGAGTTCGATATTGAACGAGCGTACTCGTTGTCCTAATGGGATATATTCTTGTATTACCAAGCGGTTTACATCGGTAGGATGGGTTAACGTGAAAGTCAATGAACCACTGGTTACTCCATCGTCCGTAGCCCAATAGGTATCCCAATCCCCATCTACTGCCTTATTGGGACTAAAATTACGTCCTCTTTTATTGCTCGCTTGTACGTAACATCCTTTCAAAAGATTCTCCTTAAAGTCATTTTGGATGGTTTGATACCATTGTACGGCACGGGCGGAGTCTACCGGACTTATTTTTCCATTCAACGCTACGGGGAAGTTCAATAGGAAATTGGCGTTATGCCCGACGCTTCGGTAATAAAGATCGACTAATTTTGCCAGAGATTTGACTTGGTGATCTTCCCGGGAGTGATAGAACCATCCCGGACGGATAGATACATCGCATTCTCCACCTAGCCACATCGGTCCGTTCTCATCTCCCCATACACTCTGTTGGAAAGTAGGCATGGAGGGTTCCGGGGCGAAGATGCTCCATTGGGTATCACCGGCCCAACCTTCCTCGTTACCGATCCAGCGGATATCGGGTACTGTCCCTCCGAAAACCATGATGTCCGGGTGGTGCGCCTTGATCGTGTCGCGTGCCCGCTCATATTGATAATAGGTCTTGGCGTTTATAGCACGGGTTTCATTCGTGCCGCCATACCAGCCATTGCCACCGTTTGCCCCATCAAACCAGTATTCGAACAACGGGCCATAGTTGGAGACTAATTCATGTAATTGGGCATGGAATTTCTCTACATATCCCGGTTGTCCGTAATTCTCACTGTTTCTGTCCCAAGGGGAGAGATAGACACCGAATTTCAGCCCGTGTTTCTTACAAGCGTCGGATAGTTCTTTTACCATATCCCCTTTGCCATCTTTCCAAGGAGAATTCTTTACGCTATATTCGGTTGTGGCGGTAGGCCATAGACAGAAACCGTCGTGATGCTTGGTGGTTAAGATTACGCCTTTCAATCCGGCGGCTTTGATTGTTTGCGCCCATTGATCGCAATCCAGATCCGTTGGATTGAATGTGGAGGCGGGAGTATTTCCGTAACCCCATTCCAGATCATTGAACGTATTTAATCCGAAATGGACAAAGGCGTATGTTTCCATCTTATGCCATTCAACTTGTGCCGGCGTGGGAACGGGCAGGATAGGGGCGGGCGCTGTCGCTTCTTTACAGGAGAAGAAGGAAAACAACCCAAGCCCCAATAAAATAGAGGAACTCAAGTGCTTCATTATTTGTTTATATTTAGATGAGACCTCAAATATATGAAAAAAAACGGCAGATTTTTATTCTGTCTTTACATTTTCAATCGGATTTTGATTTGCTGCCCGGTAACTTTGCCAGAATACGGTCAAGAAAGAGATAATCAAGCAAAATAATCCGGCTGATATGAAAATGAACGGACTTAATGATATTCTATAGGAATAGTTCGAGAGCCATTGTCGCATGGTATATACCATAACTGGGGTCGTGATTATAAACGCTATAACTACGTAGCGGATGAATGTACATATCAATTTATAAAGTATTAGCGTCCCGTTCGATCCGAATATTTTCCGGATAGCGATTTCCCTGGCTTTTTGTTGGATGAAATAAGTAGAAATCGCCAATAGCCCTAAAAGTGAGATGACAATAGCCACAAAGGCGAAAAGGCTTATGATTTTCAATATTCTTTGCTGTGTGGCAAATGATTCCTCTATCTGACGGTCGATGAATTTACCGGGGAATTCTAGTTGAGTGATATTTTCGTAAACCTGTTTGACTTTATTATATGCCTCGAAAGTATTTCCTTGTATCTCTACCAAGAGGTTCTCGGTGGGGATATTCTCGGTTTTATCTAGTTGGACGAAGATCGGAGGATTGGCCATCGTGATATTGTTGAGTTGGAAATCTTGTATTTTGCCGGCGATCATCCGGGGATTTCCGAAGAATGGGAACGATTTCGCATCCTCGCCGATTCCCATCGCCTTGAAGGCCGCATCGGTAAGGAAACAACCTTCTCCTGTGGCTAAATGATTATCTTTTAATATTTTCAGACCTAGGATATGAAGACTGGTCGTGTCCATGACGAAGCCTTGCAGGCTCACGAGATTTCCGTTGATCTCCATCGTATAGTTATTTCCAACTTTGAAAGGGGTGCTTCGGGCGCATCCGACCTTGTTTACACAAGCCAATTGCTTGAGCTCCCCAAGGAGGGTGTTGTTTAGCTCTTTAAGCTTTAATTCTTCCATCCCGATAGGGATATCGATAATATTTTGAGTGTTATATCCCAAAGGGGCTTTTATCAAGTAATTAATTTGCAGTACCATCGTTAGGGAGGTCGCGATTAACGCGATTGTTATGGCATTTTGAAAGGTGATGAAAAATTTGCTGAACGTCATTTTAGTCTGCATACGGAAACTACCTTTCATTACATCCACTGCTTTTGCCCGTGTGATATGGATAGCGGGTAAGATACCAGAGACGCATCCCAGCAATAAAATGAGTAATATACCTAATAAGATATTTATCGGCGTGACCGCTCCGGGCAAATTAATATGAGCCTCTAATAATTGATTTGCGTATGGAATGGCTAAAGTGGCCAAGAATAAACCGATTAAGAAGGATACTAGGCTTAAAAGGATAGATTCTAGGATTAATCGGGTAAAAAGTTCTTTTTTCGTAGAACCCAACAGGCTGCGGATAGCGGCTTCCTTGGCTCTGGATCCGATTTGGGCGACAGTCAGGTTCACGTAGTTGATGATGGCGAAAAATAATATGACAATTCCTACAGAAATAAGTATAATAACAAAGTCCCAATCACCATTCTCCAGCATTGAATATTGTGCCTTTTCTATAAAATAGGCTTTTCGCAAAGGAACTACTACGACATCTTTGACTTGATCTCGTTCATAAGGCCAATAGAATCCTTTGAAGAAAGATGCCATATCGTTAGTCTTTGATAGTAGGTCTGAGCCTTTTTGGGTTCGAAGGAATACGAGGGAATTGTAGCAGTTGCTATAGTTCTCTTTATCCATTTCTGGGTACATTTCCGTTAATTTCTCTACTCTCGCTAATATATCGCAGTAAGGAATTACGGAATTATGCATATCTTTCATGATACCGTTTACGATTATTGAGATAGATGGACTGATTTGAAGTGTTTGTCCGATAGGATTTGCGTCTCCGAAAAATTTTTTAGCGAAGGAATCGGAGATAACCGCATAGTTTTTATCGGACAGAACTTGACTTTTAGATCCCGTAACTAAATCGAACGAGAAAAAGTCAAAGAAATCTTCATAGGTGTATTGTATTTTTGCGTTTATTTTTTTGTCTTGCCACGTAATGGGTAAAGCTTCTATGCCACCCCACGGCAAGTTGGAAGAGACTGTCATTACTTTCTCCACTTCTGGGAATTGTGTCATCAAACGTTCTCCTATACCATAAGCCGAGATCATGAAAGATTCGTTACCAAGTACATAGATCCGGTCTGCGTCTTTTTGGAAACTATCCACGGATAGCTCTTGCTTTGTGTAGATACCAATAAGTATCACGAACATAAGGGAGATAGATAATCCAAGTATCTCGATGATTGTGTACAATTTATTTCTGCTCAAAAATTTTGTGAAAGATTTGATGTTTAGTAGATAATTCATAACGTTTGATATAAGATTCTTAATATTGTTGTTGATTTTCATACAAAAAGTATGCCGTTTGTTGTAAGTTGGTGAATTGCAGTATGTTATGGCTAGTTGTGTGTCTGGAAGCTGTCCAATAAATGGACACCTCTGTCTATTTATTGGACACTCTTCTTTAAGTTTATCGGATTTTAGTTATTGATACTCAATGACTATATTGTATGACTTGATGTTTAGTCTAATGAAAAATAGATGAGTTTCCGATATCTAGGTAAAGTATTAAGCTTCCTGTCTTTTATAAGTATCCTCAGAGAAGACGTTTGTAGTGATATGTAATTGTTTATCAATTGTTTGTTGTGCCAATATTTTTCTTTCCTTTGGCACAGCTGTGCCATTGTGGTGGCAACGCTGTGCCATCCGTGTGGCAACGCTGTGCCATCCGTGTGGCAAGGCCGTGCCATCCGTGTGGCAACGCTGTGCCATCCGTGTGGCAAGGCCGTGCCATCTATATGGCAAAGTATTGCCACTAGCATGGCAAGGGTATCAACTATATCGTTTCCCTGAGCAGTCGTTATTTTTGTGTGTTCTCCTTCTTGTAAGATTAATTTTGGTGTGTGTTATATTATTTGGTGTGTGTTATACTATAATGTACCCGATCCCCCCCCATGCGAAAAAACTTGCAAAATAATGCCCGATAAATTTGGATTGTATGTTTTATAGCATTA
>ENA-UONZ01000429-UONZ01000429.1-human-gut-metagenome-genome-assembly--contig:-C93old-NODE-429-length-70580-cov-11.918355_pt1 | contig 70580 bp, 64 predicted proteins | sample MGYA00242468_ERZ724015 | MGnify/ENA metagenome assembly ERZ724015
TAAAATATAACAGTTATTAAATTTCTTAAAACAGGTGAAATCTCAATCGGAATTTAGATTCACCAACTCCTGGCGCATACGTTCCGCAGCATCTTCTGTAGCACAGAATACGATAGTCTTAGCCATTCTGTCTGTACTTTTCAGATATCTGGTAATTTCAGATGCGACCTGATGAATGCGGTCTTCAATAATTATATTGTAATCGTAATCGCTATTGGTGTAGATGCGATCCTCTATTTCGTTGCCATAAATATCTCTTTGTCCCTTACGAGGACGCCAACCGTCACCGATATCTGTCATAATATTGATAACTTTAAACGGTGCAAGGAAACCATCTTCGATGCCTTCCTTCAGACTGTACATATAAACAGGCTCACCGAAGTAACTCAAGTTAGAAATATACTTGGTTTCTTTCGGGGTTGCAGTCATGCCGATCTGAGTAGCCGACCTAAAATATTCTAAAATCCTACGCCAGCGACTTTCCTCTTTGGCAGATCCTCGGTGACACTCATCTACGATAATGAGGTCAAAAAAATCTGGCGTGAAAAGTTCGCTGAAATGCTCTTTATCATCGTCACCAACCAGCTGCTGATACAGGGAGAAATATACCTCATGGGAAGTAATAGTACTCTTATCATCTTTGGCAACATTGATTTTATGGATAACTTTCTCCAGAGGAGCGAAATCCTGCTGAATAGACTGATCTACAAGAATATTGCGGTCGGCAAGATAGAGAATCTTTCGTTTCAAACCGCTCTGGAGCATACGGTAAACAATTTGAAAAGCAGTATAGGTTTTGCCAGTACCAGTAGCCATAACTAGCAGCAAACGGTTCTGGCCTCTTGCGATAGCATCCGCAGTTCTATTGATTGCAATTCGCTGATAATACCGAGGCGGATATGTATTCTGACTACTGTAATAAGGCTGATCAATTACCACTTCTTGCGCCAGTGTCAATCCAGACTCCTGCTTAAATCGAGCGATAAGCTCTACTTCAGATGGGAACTCATCTAAGCCAAACTGACGCTCCTTGCCAGTGAGAAAATCATGCTCTGCAAAACCGTCACCGTTAGAACTATAGGCAAACGGAAGATCAAGCATGTGAGCATAGGTCATAGCCTGCTGTAAGCCATGTGAAATACTGTGCTTGTTATCTTTTGCCTCTATAATGGCAATCGGATTATTGGCATTCAGGTACAGAATATAATCCGCACGTTTCGGTTTTTCACGAAACACAAAGTTACCCTTCAGATTGATTTTTCCATCAGTAACCTGTGTTTCCATGGTAATCTTTCCCCTATCCCATTTAGATGTAATCGCTGGGGTGATGTATTGCAATTTAATATCTTCTTCAGACATTGCTTCTTTCGATAAAATCGTACTCATTTGCATATCCTCCTTTCACGCAGCCATACATGAAAGCTTCTCATAATCCAAAATTATCGGAACTAACACTCCAAAAAAATTTATCTCTTCCAAAGTGTCAAACTGACACTTTGGAACCAACTTTTGATACTTTGAAAATTATCTTACTTCATATGGGATTCTGAAATAATCCAAATACGCCTTATATCGATCCTGTGCGGTCAGGCAGGTATCTGTCAGATAGCCTTTTTCATTGTCCCACTCCTTCAATCCTCTATAGTAGAACATCTTCAGATTATCCTCAATAATAAATGGAACAATATTATATTTCAAACATTCTTTGAACATAATCAGCCTGCCCACACGACCGTTACCATCCTGAAACGGATGGATTCGCTCAAACCTTACATGGAAATCCAGAATATCCTCAAAGGTCTTTTCTTCTTTTGCATTGTACTCTGTCAGCAATGTTTTCATCTTACCGGCAACTTCTTCTGGTAGAGCAGTATCCATGCCGCCCACCTCATTGGGCAATTTCTTATAATCCCCCACTGCAAACCAGTCTTTTCTGGAATCGCTGGTTCCGCTTTTCAAAGTCAGATGAAGCTCTTTAATAAACTTCTCAGTCAAAGCAGATTTTGCATGGTCGATAATCATATCAATACATCGAAAATGATTTGACGTTTCAATCACATCATCTACATTAAGAACTTCATTCTCTATGCCGATGGTATTGGTCTCGAAAATATATCTGGTCTGATCATGGGTCAGACGACTTCCCTCAATATGGTTTGAGTTATACGTTAAATCAATTTGTGTTTTATGGTAAATACCGCCGGAATATTTACTTGCTTTTTGTTCCTGCAAGATATCCAGCAGTGTAAGTGGACGTTCTTTCTTTTTATTGGAACGCTCTGGTTTTTCGGCGTTCTCCGGAATATTCCAGGTCTTTCCGGTAAGAAAAGCGCCCTGCACACGCCCATGAGCACAGTAATTTCTCACACTGCGTTCCGATATACTCCATTTTTTTGCTATTTCAGCAACTGAAAGGTATCGCATCTGCTTTCCCCCGCTATCAATCGAATCCAATACTATACGAATCTACACTATAGTATATCACATTACCGGCAACAAATCCAATATCTCTTTCGTTTATTAATATGTTTTTGCCGATTTCAGAAGTTTCAATTATCAAAACATATCACGGCTTATTTTGCCAGCGTCCTATTATTCACGTATTTATTCACCAATTTTCGATTATTAAAAATCGCGCACACTTCATTCGTTTTTGTGTTCATATTTTATTAAACGCCCATGCTGGGCAAACAAAATGGCGAAGTGCTTATCGTAACACTTCGCCGAAAGCCTAATCGGTTTGAGCATAATATGCTTGATTAGGTCTGTTTTAATATTTTATGTAATTTAACTGAATTTAAACGCTCAAATGTGCTTTCCAATCTGTCGGCATATTCATTGCAGTAAAACTAAGCACACTACCATTATTCTGAAACAGCTTGTACCCATGAAGCAAACATTTTCTATGATGGATTCACCAAATTTCCTTTTTAGAGATATACTGATAATTAGATGCCAAAATCGAATATGTCCTGTATTGTCAATTATCTATAAATCAATTCGTCCAGTACAATTTCTTCCACACGGTTGTGGATACTATTCATTCTCTGAATCCATTCCCACTGATTATCTTCTTTCATCTTCTCAGTTACAGACTCAGCTTCCTGCATCTGTTTGATAATCACCTGTAACCTACTCTGTGCCTGCTCATTGGCATCTGCAAGATAAGTCCAGAGCTGACAACTTAAAATCAAATCGTTATACAGCATCGGATTATTTTCTTTCAAATATTCACGGTGCATACATCCATATTTTCCAATACGTCGTTCTTCTTCCGGCAGATTCCAGTCTGGAATGTAGTAATCTCCGACCAGTACATAATCAATCCCATTTTCTCTTCTTCTGTCCTTCATAAGTTTAACCTCGATTCATGATTTTTTGTCACATCGAGACTCACTGGTGTAGTAGTGGTGTAGTAGACACCTTCCGAAGTCCGGAAACCCTTGATTTTACTGGCTTTTCCGGGACTTTTCAAGATACTGCCGTGGCAGATAAAAAGTATTCTAATCATCTATCTAAAACTCCTTGAATTTACTGTATTTCCTTGATTTATCGGTACTTTCCCTCGTTCGCTCTTTCCTCCTGTCCGTGGCATATCGCAGCATAAATCAGCACATCTTTTCCCTCAAAAGTAGTAAAAAAAGTAGTAAATTAAGGGCTGTTTCCCCATTTTACTACTCGGCATTTACTACCCTTTTCAGTTCCTCTTTTGCGTCGTCGTAACCTATGTGCGTATAAGTGTTCAAGGTTACTCCGATGTCAGAGTGTCCCATAAGGTACTGTAAGGTTTTCGGGTTCATGCCGCTTTTTGCCATATTGGAGCAAAAGGTATGTCTGCAAATGTTCGGCGTAACTTTCGGCATTTGCACTTTATAAATACTGTTGTACTTCTCGCAGATATGCTGAAAATATTTCTCCCAGTGCAGAGCGGCCATAGGCATATCATTCTTATCCAAATATAAGAAGCCACATTTGAAGCCACATTTGCCGTCAATCATAGGTTCCACCCGCGGCCTCTTCCTGTTGGAGATAATACGCTCAAAGCACTCATACACTTCATCAGACATGGGAATTTCTCTTGTCCCGCAAGTGGTCTTTGTATCTTCTATCACATATTCCATGTTCCTCTTTCGTTGGAGCTGATGATTGACACTGATTTTTCTGTTCTTCATATCAATATTCGCAAGTGTCAGTCCAACAAATTCAGAGATACGCAGCCCGGTCTTAAACAGAATATATATTCCCTCATAGTATCTGCAAAAATGCTTGTCGTTCGCCAAAAATTCAAGGAAAGCCCTTTCCTGCTTTCTTGTGATTGCTTCTCTTGTCACACTGTCATTCACAACAACAGTAGCAAGTTGAAATTCAAACGGATTTTTGCGTATCAAATCATCATCAACCGCCATTTGAAATGCAGGTCTAACGACACCTCTAATAGAGTGAATGGAGCTGTAACCCCGTCCGTCTTTCTGCAATTTTATCAGCCAGCACTTCGCGTCAGACAACTTAACCTTGTCAATTCTTCTTTTACCAAATTCTTCTTTCTTGATAATTATTGAGGACAAAGTTATAATTTGCTTCCGTGTTGTGCCGCACCCCTGTTTTCTGCAACAGGTACTTTCTAACCAGTTGTTCCACCGTCATTTCTCCGCCGCGTGGGACAATTTCATCATCAATATCTTTCAATATCAATTTTTCCTTTTCTCTTAAAGAAAGGTCGTCCCGGTGTTGGCTCTCTCCGTTGCGGAGAATACGATTTCGTCTGTCCCGTCTTTTTCCGCTCATGTCCATGCTCCTTTCATACAAAAAGAGCCCTGCCGTGATATGCTAAATTATACCATAGGCAGAGCCCCTTTTCTATTCTTAATTTAAGCAGCACTGAAAACGGAGAGGTGGAATTTAAAATTTCATTTTTGGCAACTCTTTCATGCAGACTGGGGGCTGGGATTTCCTCCTTTCCTGTGGTATACTGAGACTATCAGAACATTTCAAAAAGGAGGAACCTCCATGCTAAAAGGAAAAACCGTGCTGCTGGGCGTTTCCAGCAGCATTGCCGCTTATAAAGCTGCTTCCCTAGCGTCTTTGCTGGTGAAGCAGCACGCCAACGTCCATGTGCTCATGACCCAAAACGCCACCCGCTTTATCTCCCCCATGGTCTTTGAGACCCTCACTGGCAACAAGGCCCCGGCAGACACCTTTGACCGGTGCTTCCAGTTCGACGTGGAGCACATCTCCCTGGCCAAGCAGGCGGACATAGTCATGGTGGCTCCGGCCACCGCCAACGTAGCCGCCAAATTGGCCCACGGTATCGCCGACGACATGCTCACCACCACGGTGCTGGCCTGCAAGTGCCCCAGACTCCTCTCCCCAGCCATGAACACCCAAATGTATGAGAACCCCGTGACCCAGGACAACCTGCGAATTCTCCGGGAATACGGCTGGCAGGTGGTAGAGCCCGCCAGCGGTCACCTGGCCTGCGGGGACAGCGGCAAGGGCAAGCTCCCGGAGCCGGAGGTGCTGCTGGACTGGATTTTGCAGACCATTGCCCGGGAAAAGGACATGGCCGGACTGAAGGTGCTGGTCACCGCCGGCCCCACCCAGGAGGCTCTCGACCCGGTGCGGTATCTCACCAACCACTCCTCCGGGAAAATGGGCTACGCGATTGCCAAGGCTGCCGCCCGCCGGGGCGCCCAGGTAACGCTGGTTACCGGCCCCACCGCTTTGGAGCGTCCCCGGTTCGTGGAGACCGTGGAAATCGTTTCAGCGGAGGATATGTTCCGGGAAGTCACCGCCCGGGCCCCGGAGCAGGACATCATCATCAAGGCGGCGGCGGTGGCGGATTACACTCCTGTCCAGGTTGCCCAGGACAAAGTGAAAAAATCCGACAACGACCTGTGCATCCCCTTGAAGCGTACCCAGGACATCCTGCAAACTCTGGGGGACCACCGCCGGGAAGGCCAGTTCCTCTGCGGTTTTTCCATGGAGACCCGGGATATGGTGGAAAACTCCCGGAAAAAGCTGGAGAAAAAGCACGTGGACATGATTGCCGCTAATAACCTAAAGGAAGCCGGGGCGGGCTTTGCCGTGGACACCAACCTGCTGACCCTCATCACCCGGGACGGGGAAAAATCTCTGTCCCTTATGAGCAAGGACGAGGCTGCCGACGTCCTGCTGACGGAGATTCTGAGGCTGCGGGATTTGAAAAATCACCCCCGGGAAAACTAACCGGAAAACACAGGCGGAGAAGCCAAAATAAAACTTCTCCGCCCTTATTTTTCCTTATTCGCGGCGACCACCTTCGCGTCGGCACTGCCGTCCGGCAGGCGGGAGACCTCAATGCAGTTGCCAATCCAGACCGCCGCAGGCATTGTGGACAGTCCGCTCCTGGCTGCTCCACAGGGTATAGCGGTCCCGGCTGAACCGGATGAGGAACCGGTTAGCGCAGCTCAAAACCTCCTCCAGCATGATACTCAGGGCGTACTTGTCCATGGAAACCTGTCGGTGATTGCTCCCTGAAAGGAACTTGTACAGCCTGTATGCTGGATTTCTTTTGCTGAGATTTTTCGCCCCAGCCCCGGTTCAGGCCGACCAGATGAGCTTTGGCCTCCTGATATTGCTGGCAAGCTGTTTTCTCCAGTAGGATTTCCGTATCACAGACGTCCTGCAAAAGCCGGAAGAGCATCTCCGTCCGGGAGACCCGGCGGGCGTCGGCAGCCTGAATTTCAGCGTCCTCCTGGCCGCGCATCATCCACTGGCTGTGGATGGAAAGAAGATTGGGATAATAGAGCCGCAGCTGCTTAACGGGCAGATACCCCGGCAACTGTCGGGCGTTGGGAGCGGCCATAGAGCATCCGCCCCAGGTGCCAGTCGAAGGTACGGATGAATTTCAAAGGAACTCCTCCTTTTCCGTTTGTCGTCTGCTGTATTCCCGGGGGAAAACGCCGAAGTGCTTTTTGAACATCCGTGAAAAGCTGAAAATGTCCGGATACCCAGTGGACAGGGCCGCCTTCCCTGGAGAATACCCGTGCTCTGTCATGAGCTGGCAGGCACGCCCCATCCGGTAATCCGTCAGGTACTGCTGGGGGGATTTCCCTGTCTTTTTCCGGAACAGGGTGCTGAAATAGGAGCGGTTCAGGTTCAGCTTCCCCGCAAGTTCCCCAATGGACACGTCCCGCATATAGTTGGCTTCCAGATAAGTTCTGGCCTGCTCCACATAGTCCTCGCCGCCGGCGGGCTTTTCCTCCAGGGCCGCCAGCAGCTGAAACGCCTTTCCGCAGAGGAACAGTTCCCGGCCATCTGTCTGGTTCTCCGCCTCCAACATGGAGCTGAAAATGCTCCCGCATCGGGACGCGTTCACCACTGCCTCCTGCAAAAGGCACTCCGGCAGAGGAATGCCGCAGGTAAAACCAATCCAAATATACTCCCAGGGTTCCCGACGATCGGCCTCATAATAGGTGACTTCAAAGGGCCGAATGACGAACATCTGCCCTGCCCGCACCGGGCTTTCCTTCCCTTCGGCGGTAAAGGCTCCCCTGCCCTGGATCACATAATGCAAAAGCCAGTAAAACCGCGCCGCCGGGCCGAAGGAGTGGCCTGGCGCACAGGCTTCCCAGCCGCAGTCCACCGGGTTAATATCGTGCCAATGGCGGTTCACCAGCAGTATTTGCTTATCCATTCTGCACCCTCCCATTTGCAAGAATACTGCTAACATTTTACCAAAGAAATCACACACCGTGCAATAGGCTTTTCTCCGGCCCGGTGGTATCATAATGCCAGGAAAGCCCTCTGGAAATCCAGGGGGCGGAATCATCATAAGCAGGAGGATGCTATATGAATAAGATCACTTTTATGGGCGCGGGCAGCACCGTGTTTGTCCGCAATGTGCTGGGAGACTGCATGTGTACCCAATCCCTCCGGGACTGGGAATTCGCTCTGTACGACATCGATCCCGTCCGCTTGCAGGAGAGCTTTGAGATCATCTCCGCCATGAACAGGACCAAGGGCGGACACGGGAAGGTCACCGCCTATCTGGGAGTTGAAAATCGGAAGGAAGCCCTCCGGGGGGCCCGATTCGTAATCAACGCCATCCAAGTGGGCCTCTATGACCCCTGCACCATCATCGACTTCGAGGTACCCAAGAAGTACGGTCTGCGCCAGACCATCGGCGATACCCTGGGGATTGGCGGCATCATGCGTGCCCTGCGCACCATTCCCGTCATGGACGACTTCGCCAGGGATATGCAGGAAGTCTGCCCGGATGCCCTGTTCCTCAACTACACCAACCCTATGGCCATGCTCTCCGGCTACATGCAGCGGTACACGGGCATCGAAACCGTGGGCCTGTGCCACAGCGTCCAGGTGTGCTCGGAATTCCTGCTGAAGGAACTGGGCATGGAGGACAAGCTGGAAGGCCGCCGGGAGCGCATTGCCGGCATCAACCACATGAGCTGGCTGTTGGAGCTGCGGGACAAAGACGGCAACGACCTGTATCCGGAAATCCGCCGCCGGGCCAAGCTGGCTGTGGACGCCCACCTCTATGGGGAAACTCAGGACGCCCCCGACTGGGTGGAGAAAACCCGCTATGACCTGGTGCGTCTGGACTACATCCGCCGTTTTGGCTACTACTGCACGGAATCCATCGAGCACAACTCCGAATACAATATGTTCTACATCAAATCCAAATATCCGGAGCTCATTGACCGCTACCATATCCCTCTGGACGAATACCCCCGCCGCTGCGTAGAGCAGATTGCCGGCTGGGAAAAGGAACGGGACGAGCTGCGCGCCCAGAAAAAGCTGGAGCACGAACGTTCTCGGGAATACGCTTCCTACATTATAGAGTCCATTGTCACGGGCACACCCTACAAAATCGGAGGAAACGTACTTAACACCGGAGGCCTCATTGAAAACCTGCCCTCCGACGCCTGTGTGGAGGTGCCCTGCCTCATTGACGGCATGGGGGTACATCCTTGCCGGGCGGGCCGCCTGCCGGTGCAGTGTGCCGCCATGAACATGACCAACATCAATGTGCAGCTGCTGACCATCGAAGCCGCCGTGACCCGGAAGAAAGAGCACATCTATCAGGCCGCCATGCTGGATCCCCATACCGGCAGCGAGCTGGACCCGGACACCATTGTCAAGCTGGTGGACGACCTTATTGAGACCTACGGGAACTGGTTACCCGCGTATCATTAAAAAGTTTGAAAAAGAAGCTACCTGAACTCCGTGATGCCATTGACGGCTATATCACAGTGGAACAGGCCGGCAAACTCAAGGTGAACAAGGCTCATTATGAAAACCTTGAATCCTGGAAAGCAGAGCTTGAAGAACTCATTCTTGCGCCCGCCGCTCCCTACCAGCAGGAACTTTCCATTCTTCAAACTGCTCCAGGTATCCGCAGTGACTTCACTGCCATCGGGATCATTTCCGAGATCAGTACCAATATGGAGGCTTTTCCTTCGGCGAAACACTTATGCTCATGGGCCGGACTGACTCCGGCCAACAATGAAAGCGCAGGAAAGAAAAAATCTGTCCGGGTTTCCAAGGCCGGATGCTATATCAGGCCACTGCTGGTGCAGTATGCCAATGCTGTCGTTACCAGCAAAAAGCATCCTGAAATACGCAACCGTTATCTCCGTATCAAAAAGCGTTGCGGTCACAAGAAGGCAATTATCATTGCGAGAAATCAAGGTTATCAGATCAAGTCAGCAACTGCATAACCTTAACTTTTCAGAATTCAATTTTTAAAGCAGCCACCGAAAGGTGGCTGGTTTGTCATGCGATTAAGGGAATAAATACCCTTTACCTTTCATTTTCAATCTTGTACCTCTGCATAACTCCTGTATTTCTTCGCAAATAATATCTGCCTCCATATCGGTATGCAGGTCATCCCATAGATTTTCACAGCTCATAATAGCTGACTATCTCCTGCTCCAGCTTCACACCCCGCTCCAGCATATATTCTGCCAGTTCCCGGTACATCTCCTGTTTTTCCAGAGACTTCAGGCGCACTCGATCCTGCTCTGTCAGCGGATGCAGGCAGGACTGAAAGCGTGCGTCTTCCAATTCCGCGCGCGACATCCGGTACATCTGAAACGGGATACCGGTCACACGGCACAAATGCTCATGGATATAAAGCCCTCCAGCGTCGATATCTCCGAAATGGCGGTAGACAAGCGTTGGATTGTCGGAAAATATTTTTTTCAGGAAGTCTCTCTGATAACGGGTGGTATAACCGCCCAGATAAAATAGAGCTGTTTTCGAGCTGTCACACCTCAGCCAGGAGGTATAGTTTTCCACCGTAGTGAAAACCGCCGTTTTGACCGTTATCTGCTCAATCTTATACAGTTCATCAGCAAAAAATTCAATACCATTGGAAAACGCCCCAATCTCCAGTTCTTTTCCATGGATGCATACCGTCATATCACCCTTCAGGCACAGCTTCTGCTTTTCCCGTACAATGTGGTATTCCTCCAGGATCTCGTCTTCCAGCTCTGCTGGGCCGCATGGACGGCCCAGGCAGTCCCGGAGTGCCCTGCAAACGGATCCCAGCACATTTTCCTCCAGATATTTGGAGTCCCCGTAGATCAGCAGAGAAGCTTCGCGCAGATACAGATCTTTTTCATTATTCTCAATAAAGACAAGTGCTTTGAGAAGGTCTTCCGTCTGATGATATCGGGGCGGAATCCTGTTCTTTTCCAGAGCCTGACGCAGCTTTATACACTCCTGTTCCGCTGCGGGCGAACGTCCGCTGTACCCGGCAATCAGCCCTTCCACGTACTTCCGTTTCGCAGATTTTGGCTCATATCCATATTTTGTTTCCAGATAGTCCTCGATCTCGCCGATTTTTTCATCCACCAGATAAATGCTCTGGATCTCGCTGCTGAATCCCTCTGTCTCATAGGTCACAAATCCTTCTTGACTGCACCGGAAAACCGCCTGATTCACTGCCTCAATCTGTGTCACATCGCCGTCGTTGCGGCTGTAATTCTTATAAAGCTGAGACGGATTCAGTTTTGTCCGTCTCGTAATCACATTGGTCCCCCTGTCTTTTTTGCTCTTCCTGTATTTATCCGCCAGGGCAGCCAGCAGCTTTTCTTCGTAATTCACCATATCTGTCTCCTCACCGGCTGCTGTACGCCTTTTCTTCATGGAACTGCACGATCCCCAGCTGCATACTGTCCGCGCGCACACGAAGCGCAGGCAGGATTACCTCGCACTCGTTCCCGATGGATTCCGTCTTATCCGGAGAGCAAAAGATTACCTGGAGTCTCTGCTCCCGCATGAATTTCAGCATCAATTTCACATTGCCGGGATCCATCTTGGCAAACGGCTCATCGATAAATACGAGACGTGTGGAATTGATACGCTGGTTGTAAATCAGCAAAAGGGCCGACGACAGGATCAGCAGATACGGGATTTGCACTTCCGCCCCGGAGTTGAAACCAGTCTGCCGGGATAATTTTGCCCGGTCCAGGATTTGGTTGCTGATCAGAATCTCATAATTCATATAGTTCCGGTAGTCGGCAAAACGGGCAATCGTTTCTTCACTGTTCTTTTCGATGATCCGGTTGATGATCTGCTTCATCTCTGTTTCTAACCGCTCGCCTTCCTCATCGGACACGGAGGTCAGCATATCGAAAGCGATCTGTCCGTCTGCATTGCCTCCCAGCTGCTCCCGCTCGTCCAGATATCGGGCGTATTCAATCACCTTTGCGTATTCTGACCCGTCCTTTACATAATGGACATCAAATTGATATTTTGCAGCAAAGCTCAGCTTTGCCAGTTCTCCGTTGATCTGCCTCAAATCTTCTCTGGCACGCTCACAGGATTTCAGAATCGTCAGCACAAATTCATTTTTAAATATGTCCTCATATCTGCGGGTCTGCTCTTCCAGTTTCTGACGGATTTCCTGAAGATTGTCCATCCAGATGCGCTCTCTTCTGCCTGCATACCGTTCTCTTCCCTCCGTCCCTCTGGGCAGCATGCGTCCGGCATGTTTTGCGTTATAATCCGCCTGCTTCTGCGTCAGATCTCTTTCATGCTGCGTGATACTGTTTCCTATACGCCGTCTGGTATCTTCCGCCAGCAGGCCGCCCGGACCTTTCTTTCCATTTTTCAGGTATTTTTCATAGGCCTCTACCGTCCGCTGCACGATGGTATAGTACCCGGTCTGATATTCCCGGTACCGCTTCTCCTGTTCGGCCAGTTCCCCTGATTTTGCCTCTATCTTCTCTCCGCATCTGGATATGGTCGTGTCCTGTCCGCTTTTCTCCTGAAGTTTTGCGTTATATTCGTTCTGCACCGCTTTCTGTTCATCTGAAAGCCGGCCAGCCAGCTCGTTCAGCTCCAGATATTCCTGATTATTCTCCTGCGCTTTTTTCAGGCGCTCCAGCTGCGCCTCCGACGCCCTGGCGTTTTCCGACGCGGCCTGGTATTTTCGGTGGGCGTCATAGTCATACTCCTGAAACATCTCCCGATTCTGGGCCATACGGTTCTTCTGATCTTCAAGCTCCTTTTTCTCTGCCAGTTTTGCTTTCCTCTCCTCGTTGAGCCTGGAAATCTCTTTTTCCGCGCGGATCCGGTTCAGTTCAAACGTCTTCTGTCCAAGATAGTAGGAACGGAGCCTGTCAAAACGCAGAAAATAGCTGTCCATAGCTACGGACACGCGGCCTTCCCTGGAAATGGCATTTTCATATTCCTTCACAGCATTTCGCTCCACCGCATGCATTCTTCCCAGCTGATAATCAAAATACTGTTTTGCCACCGGGTTTTTGATCTCCAGTTTAAATACCGCTGAGTCTTCTTCCACATGTACTTTTTTCTTCATCAGCAGCTTTGTGTTGAACAGATGGGCATAACGATGTTCCGAACGGTTCAGCACGTCATCTGCAATATCATAATACTGAGGGTCCACCAGGATCGTATACCGGCGCGGTCCCAAAAATGCCTCGATGGCGTCCCGCCATTTTTCATCTGTGAGTCCAATCACGTATTCACAGGCAAACTGCGCTTTCGACCGGATGTTTCTCTTTTCAAATTCACGGTTGATCTCATCACGCAGCCCCACATACTCTGGAATCTGAGCAAACGTATTGCGATGTTTTTTACAATCCTCTATGATCCGGTGCTGCACGTCCAGACTCCGGTTCAGTTCTGCCAGCTCCCTCTCGGTATCTGCCGCTCTCATCACCAGTCCGTCGTAACACTCGTTTATTTTCTGTTTGAACCTGGATACTGCCGCCGCCTTTTCCGCAGCCGTGTGCCCGCGCCCGCAGAGGGACGCCAGCACGTTCTGATCCTCCATCCGTTTTTCCTTTTCAAAAAACTGATTCATCAGTTCGCTGACCACGGCCTGAAAATGCTCCAGCTTTCTGCACAGAGTCATCAGCGTCCTCTTCTCAGCCTCCAGTCCCTCTAATTTTCGTCTTTCTTCTGCGATCATCCGGGTACTGTCCAGCTGCTCCAAACTGACTCTGGCCTGCACCAGCTGAGCGTCAATCTCTTTTTTTCTTCTATCCAGAATCTCCAGTTCCCTCTCCAGATCTTCCTTTCTTCTCTGTGCCAATTCCTGCTCAGCTGTCTGGCGCTCAATCTCCCGGTTCAAATCTTTCCTCTTTTTATAGATGATGCGGATATCATCAGCCAGCAGACGGTTTTTCTCGCTCTCCCATGCATCGTACTCCCCAAGAATCCCATCCAGCTCGTTAATCTCCTGCTGGATAATCTCAAAATTCTCGTTCAGCCGCTCAATGTTCTCCTTCGCCTGGATCAGTTTCCCGAAATCCACGTTCCGTTCTTCCAGGACGCTCTCCCGGATAAACCGGTCAATCCTGGCGTTCGGATCGTATGACATGATTCCCCGAAGCTTGCGCAGATAGACGGGAAGCTGTCCCAGATTCAGCTTCAGTCCCGTCATCTGCAAAAATTTCGGCAATCCCTGCTCCCGGTTCATCAGCGTCAGTCTGTATCTTTTTTGAAGGAACGACGCGCTGCAGGGCATCGTGACGCCGTTCTCTTCATAAGTATGTTCCACCTGCTCCATGACCATCCGGTCCATCACGTAACGATACGTCTGGCAATTATTGGACGCGCTGGTCTCAATTACCGTCCCCAGCAAAAAAGATTTATCCTCCACATCGTCAAAATACTCCAGCACAATGTGGCTGTACACGTTTGGCACCTGGTCCGCCGGGCGCATGTACGTCCCGGCTGTGGCATCCAGAAGACCTCTCGTATAGGAGGACAGCGTACGGCTTCCTTTACTCTCCGACGACTTGTTAAATACCGTATCTCCGTAAGCGGCATATTTAATTGCATCCAGCATGACGGATTTTCCGTTGCCGTTCTTCCCTGCAATCAGCGTAAAAAAACCGATGGGAGCCGTCACATTGGAAAATCCATACCAGTTGATCAGCCGCACTTTTTTTAGCAGGATCATTCCTCTTCCTCCTCAAATTCATCCGGAACTATTTCTTCTTCTGGGCCTTCTTCTTCCGGTTCTTCTTTTAAATATTCCCGCGCCACAGTCTGAAACTGTGGGAGATCCCAGCCAAATTGCAGCGATGGATAGAGCTGAATTTTCATGTCCTCGCCTTCCTCATCATCGTTGAAATTGAGCAGGCTGTATTTTTTAAACAGGCGAAGCGCTGCGCTAAATTCCGTGCGCGTCAGCTGAACATCATAGGACTTGATCTTGTCAATCAGATCCCCTCTCGTCACAAAATTTCCTTCGCTGTAACCGAGATTTTCCAGATATACTTTCCAGAGCACCAGCAGCAGATGATACTGCAGCGTCGAAAACGTCACCACATTGGCCCGTTTCAAGCCTACTGTATCCGCATCCTCTTCGCTGGCAGCCAGCATGCACACTCCCGTCTTCTCCTCCACGATCATATCAAAACCAATCATTCGCAGGTACTCGGAAATATCCTGTCGATTGGATTCTCTGGAGGCAAACTGATACAGTTTTTCATCCTTATCCCGCAGTATGAAAGTGGACTCCAGCAGTTTTCGTATGCAGCGTTTGAACAAATGTCCGCTTTCCTCTTTTATCGTTATCCGCAAACTGATATCGCTCATGTTTTCTTCCTCTTTATGCTGATATTGCTGATTCTGGCGGCCTCGGTCTCCACCATGCCCTTCCTGAATTCCACTTCATAAGGAAACCCTGACGTCCCCGAATAAATCATACTTGCCGCGATCATCGTCGCATCGTCCCTGGTATGTACTCCGCATTCTTCCACAGAAATCTGATCTCTGCCTCTCATGATCTCATCGAAATGTTTCTCCACGTTGTCCATACTGTACCGATCGGGCGTCTCCGTCAGAAGTTCGTCCGTCAGCCGCTGTTTCTCTTCTTCCGACAATTCCTCACAGACTAAGCCCGCATTTTTTTGATTGGGATTTCGCTTTTTCCGCCGTTCAAAAGACTTTCTTCCGATATATCCCATGCTCATAAGACGGTGCGTTTCTGAAAGCTTTGAGAGTGCTTCCGCCCGGTTCTCTTCGTTCAAATTTTTCAAAAACAGAAGTATCCGGTTCAGTTCATGCTCCAGATTGGTATTTTCACTCAGTACCATCATCATCCGGGTAGAATACAGATTGTAGTAGTTATTGATTTTCCGGTCAATGTAAGACATCTCCTGCTCATATTCCAGGTTAATGAAGCTGTCCAGCTCGTTAAACAGCCGGTCAATCTTCTCCTTTGCCTGAATCTCGTCTGTGTTTTCTATTTTTCTATACTCCTGGATCATTCGGTCATAAAGCTCCGAGTGGCGCAGTTTTCTCAGCATCCGGTCAATGTCCGAAATGTAAGAAGGAATCAGACCACTTTTCTTAATGAAAAAATAATCATTGAAAAAACGGTTCAGGAGTTCATCCTTCATCAAAAACTGACCGAAACTGTTGGCGTCTGCCATCTTCATAACTGCACGCATAATTTCACGGATACTGTCTTTCAGAATCAGAAGCTCATTTTTCAAGTCACATTCATTTTCTACCAGTGGAATCAGGATGTTCTGATACGGACGTATCGACCGGGCATTGTCTTTGCTGAAGGAAAATTTCAGGATTTCATACATGGAAAAAATATGATTCGTAATCGCGCCATTGGCGTCCCCATCAAAAATCTTATGGATTGCGTCAATCAGCTTACGGCAGTATGCCGATACGGACGCGATATTGTCCCCGCTGCGTCCGATTTCCTGCGGAGCAATCCATCCGCATGCACGAAAATACCTGAGAATTGTGGAGGCGTTCTCCTGAGGAGTTTTCCCGCCAGCAATCTCTTCTCCAATATTTTCCGTTTCTATGGAGTATGTGCAATTTTGAAGATACAGAATCAGTGTATTTCTGGCGTCCGTTTCGTACAAAACAGAGATTTCCTTTGATTTTTCGATCAGCTGGCTGATACATTCAAAATAGAGCGCCCGATTCCTGCAGCAAAAAGGATTAAAAAATTTCTCGTTCAATGTTTCAAAAAAAGACATGTATGTACTGTATCTCCTCTAAAAAGTAGTGCGTATCCTATTGATTTTTATCATAACATACAGCAGCATCAGCGTACAAGGGGCAACACGGCTCACAGCGGGATAATTTTTATCCTGAACTGTCAGACACGTATCTGTCAGGTATGTCTGTTGCCGAACTTGTACTTTAGATTTGCATGACGGTCGAACATCATCAGGGCTGACTTTCCTTTCCGCAAAATCTCCGTCTATATCAGGCAGGACAGATATCACGTCATGGAGGGTAAACTCAACGCCCGGGGCATGTCAATCTTCCTCTCCCTGGACAGATAAACGGACAAAAAGGGAATTTCCGTTTTGTTTTCTCCCTCTTTCAGCGGGAAGGAGCGGACGATTTTACTTAATCTTTCCAAATCCTTATTCACTCCGGCACCTCTCTTTGCAGGATCTTCCTGCCTTTTTATTTCAAGACAATCTCACAGTCTCATGTATCCCAATAAAAATCTGCTACGCAAACAGCTGCTCCAGCGTAATCAGTACGCCGTCCTCTTCATTGGACGGGCATACATGCTCTGCTGCATGTTTTACGCTTTCCGGAGCATTTTCCATCGCATAGCTGTATCGGCAGTATTGGAGCATTTCGATATCATTTCCCCCATCTCCAAAAGCTGCACACTGTTCCGGTGAAATTCCCCATCGCTCTGCAAGCCGTCTGATGCCGGATGCCTTGTGACAGCCCGGTACGATCAGATCGATGGATCCATGACCGCTGGTTGTAGGTTCCGCTTTTCCTTTCAGGCGTTCACAGAACATGTCATAGTAAAAATAAGTTTTTTCCTCCGGAACCGTCGGCGCGAATTTCAGTATATGATCCTTTACCTCTTTCAAATCGTCTGCCCACTTCAGTCGGTGATAGTAGATTTTAGTAAGATCAAAAAACTCCTGGCTTACTGTTCCCTTCTGACAGTATGCGCTTTCCACTCCGCACAGAACATTTGATATTTCAGGATATTCCCTGCACAGATCAATGATCCGATCGACCGTTTCTTTCGGCATATCCGCCGTAAAGACCAGCTCTCCTCGGTCTTTTACGAAGGCCCCGTTTTCCGCTACAAAGGACAGCTCATCACAGTAACCCGGGAACAGATCTCTCAGCTGATAATATTGATTTCCGCTGGCCACAACAAAATTGCATCCAGCGTTCTCCATGCAGGATAATATCCTCTTAAAGCGGGAAATATCATACGTATAGTCAGAGCGGACAAACGTACCGTCTATGTCCACAGCAACCAGTTTTATATCATGATTCATATGGTTCGTTCCTTTCTATGGTGCTGTCTCGTTTCTGAAGAAGACAAACTGCCCACTGTCAGGGCACCGCTGTGTCAGAGCCTGCCTGAATGTGGGGCGGCCTCTTCTGTTCCCGCCGCACCGTGCGCGCGGATCACCCTCTGCCCCTCATCGAAAGCTGTTTTCAATCACTCCCGGCAGCAGCTTATAGATCGGGCCGCCAATTTTTCTCTCAAACATCTCTTTGATTTCCAGCGTTTTTCTCCAGCGGTCAACCGTAAAAGGCGGCGTCCCGTAGCGAAGCGCCACATCCACAAACCTCTTTTCCAGGAGGCAGAAGCCCGTTGGAAGCGCCAGCGCGTCGCACAGCTGGACCAGCCGGTCATAGTCGTCGTAGACAGCTCCCTTAATAAAGCCCTCCATAAACAGGTAATCCTCTTCAGACATATCGAAGGTGCCAATGGACGTTTTAATATCCTGTATCATAAAGGCGTGGGTTATGCAGATTTGCGCCGCCTTCTCCCATCCGCGCTCCATGCAGAAGCGGTAGCCGTCTATTAAATGCTTTTCCGATGTCACTCCGGCGTATCTTCCAATATCGTGCAGCAGCCCATAGCAATAGGCCCTGTCAGAAGATAAGTCCTCACACTGTGCAGCTATATTTTTGCAGGCAAGGGCAACGAAGCGGGAATGTTCGATCTACCTCCCCGGATTCAGCCGCCCTGCCCATTCTAATTCTTTCCCTGCAGTTTCGCAATTCAGTTCCAATACTCTGTTCCTTTCTCGATCAAAAGGGCCTGACCCTTACCCGTCAGACCCTTATGCAGCAAATCGGCCCGCTGCTGTCTAACACCCGCTTATATAAGAGGTTACGACTGCCATATAGTCTCTGGGCTCATCAAAGGTCAGCGAAAGCGGCAGGTAACTGCCGTTTTTCTGATATTCCTTCTCCAGTTCACGCTGAATCAGATACTGTCTTGTTATGTCTGTCTTCTGACCGTTTGGAGAACATACCATAACCCGCCCGCTGCATTTGTTTACTGTCTCTAAGAAACCTTTCAGATTCAGAATATATACTTTTATCATAGGCACCTCCCGACAGCCTTCTGTCTGTTATGATTATTATAGCGCCTGTGATAGAGGTATAATATCTTTATCCTGTCACGTTTTATCACAATTCTGCCACCTGCGGCGGTACTGAAGCGGGGTGCAGCCTGCAAACTCACGGAAGACTTTTCCGAAATAACTGGCATTTCCCGATCCGCAGGCATATCCGGCTTCTGTGATCGGCATCTGGCTGTCCGCCAGTATCTGGCAGGCCATCTGCAGCCGGTAGCTTTTTATGTACTCTGCCGGCGTCATATGAAGGCAGTTCTGAAAGGCCCGGTAACACTCCCGCTCGCTCAGAAACACGCATCCGGCAAGTTCCGGAATGGAAATTTTCTCGGTGTAATGCTCATGCACGTAGACCATCATCTGCTTTACTTTGTCAGCGGTCCGATTCTCCCTCTGGGGGTTATCCTGCAGCAGGGCGAAACTGATTTTACATAACTGCACCCAAATCTTAGACAGGGCTTCTCTTATGTTTATCTCATAGCCAAAGTCCCTCTCCGACAGGAGAAATGCCCCGCGGATGGAATCGATCAGAGCAGACTGTTCCGGCTGGTCCGGATACAGGGCAAGGATCTCTATCTGCGGCGCTGTGATGAGCGGTGTAATATATTTTTGCTCAATCAGACTTCCCTGACTGCCCGCAAGCAGCTTGGGATCAAAAATATGAAGCAGCTGTATATTTTTCTCCCTGTGGGACCTTATCTTTGTCATGTGCAGGACATTGGAATTGACCATGCCCGCTGTACCGGCGGGAAAAACTGCCGTTTTATGAGGCGTACAGTACTGTATCTCTCCGCTTTCCATGTAAAACAATTCTATGGCTCTGTGCCAGTGCCATGGGACAAAACGCTCCCGGTAATAGTCCAGCTCTGCCTGGGATGCGATATATGGGAAATCCGGAGTGCGGTACGGCAGCTTTTCTTCTTTGCTGCCTGTCATAAATTCTAAATTACGGGTAATTCTCATTTCGGGTGCCTCCCCCTGCTGATTGACCTGCAAAAGCGGCAGTGCCCCTCTGAAGGAGCATTGCCGCTTCTCTTCTGTCTCAGGGTTCTAAGCCTGACTGATATTTCCGGCCGGAATCATCCAGGCGAAATTTTTTGCCAAAGGTTTAAAATCACAGTTTTCAGAGACTTCATGAGCCTGCCTGTACGGGAAGATCGTGATGTTTCCAAAAGCTTCAAAGCTGCCGGAGAGAGCTTTGAAGCTCCTCCTCTGCTCTTTAAAAATCCATATCTTCCGATTCTTCTTTTCCGCAGTCTGTGCAGATATCCCTGGAGGATGCGCCGCCCACGGATACATAGGTATCGCCCACAGCCGCTGCAGCACCGAAAGATACAGGCACAGCTACGCAGATGTCCTGGGTGATAGTGAAAGAGCAGGTTCCGTTTTTCTGTCCGCTGCAGGAGGTCTTTCCCGGAGTTACAACGGGCTCGCCGCAGCATTTGGTGTACGTCACTCCTGCTTCTGCGTAGGGAGTAATAGTCACAGGAACGCAGATGGATGCGCTCTGGTAGCCCGTAGCAGGGCAGGTCTGGTTCTCAGTCTCTGTTTTTAAAATATCGTTATTCATGATAAATTCTCCTTCAAAATTAATAGGTTCATATTACTTTATGAAGGATGGGACTTGTTTGTTACCGTACCCTGTGTTCCTATATTCCCTCGTCTCCGAAGAAATCCGTATCCATCTTTTTTATTTTATACACATACTCTGTGGTGACGCCGAAATCGTACTCAATCATCAGCTCTGTCAGCCTCCTGCCGTCGACCAGAATCACCTTTGTCGTATGCTGCTTTTTGGCGTAAGCCGCGGCATCTTTTGAAAACTGGGCCGTTGTGATAAACAGCCCCTTTGTGGCGCCCTGACCGGCTAATGCTCCTACAAATTTCTGAATCTCCGGTCTTCCCACCGTTGTGTCGGGGGCCCACTTTTTCGCCTGAATATAAATCAGATTAAATCCCAGTTTATCCTCATAGATAATGCCGTCTATCCCCTCGTCGCGGCTTGACTGGGTCACGGTTCCTGCCGCAGGCTCCCCGTATCCCAGAGCCTTCAGAAGCCTGACCACCATTTTCTCAAAAAATTCAGGCGTCTGTTCACAGACTGCCGAAAGCAGTTCATCTGCCAGCTTGCTGTTGATCTCTGCGTGAGCCCTCTCCAGTATCTCCTGGGGGGTCTCTGAGACGGCATCCTCCCTCTTGGCCTCTTTTTTCTTCCCTGTCAGGGCAGGAGGATGGGAAGGCGCAGGTTCCCCCTCTCTCCTTTTAAACTCCTGAAAGGAGGGATACCTTTCCAGTACAGAATCGTCAATGACCTCTCCCGACTTAAAAAGCCGTTCTCCTTCTTCTGTAATCCGGAATTCTGCCCGCTTGGGGCTTTCTATCAGCCCTGCTTTTTTCAGATACGTCCTGCACCATCCCAGCCGGTTAAGCCACACCGGCTGCCTGCCGCTGGGCAGCATCTGGGCCATCTCCTCCTCTGTCAGTTCAAAATCCCGGATCACCTGCTCCTTAATATCCTTAAGGGTATGTACCTTTCTGTCTGACAGGGCCCTTAAAAATGAATGGTACATCTCAAAATATTTTGGCACCGCCATCAGTTCACCTCCCAGTCCTTTTCTCTCCCCGATGATACAGCAAGTATATCATATACTCAGGAAACTTTGAAGCGTCTTTAAATGGGGTGAAATCAGTGGCATGCAGACATTTTTAGACTGCTATGCCTATACTCCTTCTATAATCTAGAGGACTAGGTCCTCCGAGTGTTGATTTGATTTGATCTTTACAATACCAATACATATAACTGTCTATCTCCTGGATAAATGCCTCTACACTATATTGAGCCCAATTACGTCCATAAAACAGTTCTGTTTTGAAATGACCAAAGAAACCCCCACATGCAGAATTATCTGGTGAACAACCTTTCTTGGATATAGATCGTGTGAAGTTTGCATCTTACATTATCTGAATTCATTCCGATCAGCGATAGTGGCATCCTCTGTCAGAATATACAATCGTTTTCTCGTTTGATTTAAGTATAGCAATGGCATTCCTCAGCATAGTATTTACAAGTTCTGCGTTCAGAGAAGTACCTATTGTCTAACTTACTAGCATACCGTCAAGGCAGTCGATTATCGGAGACAGATATATTTTTCCAGCTTTTATAGAAAATTCTGTAATATCAGTAAGCCATTTCTCGTTTGGTTTGGCAGCACGGAAGCCTCTATCTATAACATTCTCCACAGCCGGTGTTATTTCACCTTTATAAGAGTTGTATTTCTGTCTGAGTTTTCGTCTGATTATTAGATTCTCTTGCTTCATAATACGGCGAACTACTTTTTCAGAAGCCTTTGTACCTTCATAATACAAAATAAAAAGTGAATATCTCTCTTTTCTGGGTAGAATCTGCTTTTCAAATTACATTTCTGATTAAATTCCGTCTTACACTGCAAACTAAACCATTTCTGGTTCCCATACCCTTTTCCAAATTAATTGTTTTATCATCTTTTTTATGATATATTTGACATAATACAACAATATTTTCAATATTTTGACAAGGAGAACCCATATGGCTGAATCTTATCTCAGTTACATCAAACATAACGTCAAAATCAGGGACATCTGTCGTATCCTTGGTATCCCTGTCTACTCCGGCACTTCCGGCGATCGGTGTTCCTGCCCCTTTCATGACGATCACACTCCCTCTATGTACCTTTATAACGACTCAAACCTAGCTTATTGCTTTTCCTGTCAGAAAAGCTGGGACAATCTGGAGTTTATCGGTGAAAAGCTGGATTTAGACTTTCAGGGACGCCTTTCATGGATGGAAAAACATTTTCCCGAGCTTTTAAAGCAAAAGAAGACTTTCCCTGTTTTCCCCCAAAAAACTCTTCAAAGCGGCTATGATATTGCATTTCAGGCGTATTCCAATATGTCAGATAAAGAACAGCGCCTGCTAAAGGAATTTTGTGGTCATCGCGGCTTTGAAGAACCGTTTTTTGAAAAACAATCTATTTTCTGTGCGGCAAAAAATAAGCTGTCTTCTCTCTACTGCCGCAGTGAAAACTCAACTGATGCAAATTTAACTATAGAGGAGAGGCTAAAGCTTGAAGACTGCAAACTGGTCATAAAGCTTCCCTGGCAGGAAAGGCAGACGGCGCCCAGGTACAGCGATCATTTTTCCCGCGACGGCATTATTATTCCTCTCAGAGATTCCTCCGGCAAGCTCGCAGGGTTCGCTCAGCGCGCCCTTGATGGCACACAGCCCAAATATCTGTTTTCAAAAAATCTTCCGAAGAAAACTCTGCTCTATGGGATCGACTCTCTCAAAAAACGGCTCTCGGCTGCAAAAGCAAACCAGAAAACAGATATTTTTATCGTGGAGGGAATCTTTGACGCCCTGCGCATTGAATCCCTGGAAAAGAAAAATATTTCTGCTCTGGCTGTTCTGGGAAACCGTCTGACTAAGACTCAGGCAGGGGAGCTTCAAAATGTTCTGTCCGGCAGCAGCGGACTGTCTATCCATATCTGCATGGATGCTGACCGTGCTGGAAGAACCGGAAATCTCGAAACTCTGAAAAGTCTCTGGGCATATTCTGATTTCATGAAATACTATATAGACTTTTGGGTTCCGCTGGGAGAAAAGGATCCCGATGCCGCCATACAGGCCGCCCTGAAAACTCCATCCGGCACAGGTGCTTCCTCTAAATCCGGCAGCAGCAGGGCAAAAAAGTATTTTAAAAGGTTGTCTGTGTTTGAGTATATCGTATACTGTCTTCTGCCAGCGGACAATGAACTCCTCCTGTCCCCCCTCACCTCCAAAAGCAGCGTCAGAACAGCCTATCAGAATCTTTCCACTGAGGCTAAGCTTCTGTGCCTGAGCCGAGTCCGCTACCTCTTTTCGCACAGCACATGGGATGAGATCTTCCACCTATATGGCAGTATCATCGCTGATTCGAACCATTCAGGAATGCAGAGCTCCGGCAATACCTCTGCAGATTCTGAAGCATTTTTCTACCGTCTGATTCATGCTTATGTTACAGACTCCTCCGTAGGTGAAAATGACAGAACTGCTTTCGCAGTCCCGGCTGTTCCCTATGATGCCATGTATCACTTTAAAACTGCCCTACAGATTGCAAAAACAAGCTACGACCGAGAATCGCTCCCCCTGGATCAGGCATCCTGGGAAAGAATCCTGAGCTGCGCCGATACCTTTTTTGCTTTTTTCAGAGAAACCTTTGAGGAACACAGAAATATAAAAATTCCGCTTTTGAGCATTTACTACCCCAAAAAGCTGAATGAATACAGGATGAAATCTGTCTACATCCACGAAAGACTGATTCTTCAGCAGTATATCCTAAATGAGCTCCTCAGGGCTGATGACAGAAACTGTGAGGCTCTGGTTCCTGCTGTCCGTTACAGTCAGAGCACTGGCCGTCTGTACACTACCTTTTGGAACCAGACAGACGAAACTGACGATACCTTGAGCTTTGCCTACCAGATTGATATGGATGTCCTGTCCGGGCAAAGCGATCTGGAACACGGAATGTTCCGAAACTACTATGACTGCTGGAAGGGGTATATTGAATATATCCAGGACGGTATTTCCCGTTTAAACAGCGATAATGTCTACCGGGTCAAACTGGACATCCGGGGATATTATGACCATATTCCCAGGTACGCGGTGAGAAATGTTCTGTTTAAAACTATCAGCGAATTGATCCGGATCGACAATAATAAATTTTCCCTCTTCTTCGGAAAAAATAGCGCAGAAGAAAGTATCGATCTGCAGGAAAAAGCAGAAACTGTCACCCGCTGGATCCTAGATGAATTGTACGAACCATATTTCTATGATCCTCAAACAGGCGAAAGGCGAAAAAAAGACCATTCAACAGTTGGTATCCCTCAGGGTCCAAACCTTTCCGCCTATATCGCCAACATCATTCTGTTTGATATGGATCAAAAAATCAGGCAGTACATAAAAAAAGTGAATCCCGCTGACTCGGAGAGCCCAATCCAAGTGCGCTATGCACGCTATGTAGATGACATGATTATCATAGCCTCCAATGCGCGTGATCTGAATCATATAAAGGATTTAATTCTGAATGAGCTCTATTCCATGGGACTTACCCTCAGTCCCAAAACTGATCAAGAAGACAGTATTTCCAAGGAGGAAGCCCTGGAATGGACGACCAGTGAGAAAGGAGGCCTCGGGGTTTCTGCTTCCTTCGATTTTCCTGATGATACTCTGGACGACACGCTAGATGACCTCGACGGCTATGAGGTAACTGACCGAAGAAGCGCTCTCAAACTGCTACAGAGTTCTCTGTATCTTACCGATGACGAGCTTTTATCCAAAAAGATTGATACAAAGCAGTTTATCCAGACTCTGTTCCGGACAGAGGAAATCCGTTTCGGTGACATGGTGCGAATCTCTGAGATTCTGCTGTTAAAACTATCCTCTTCCCACTTGCCTGAGTCAACAGCTGATCCCGTTCCCACTCTTCTGGAACAGTTTACAGAGCTTTGGAAGCTGGGACGGCAGGAGAGTCCCGAAGGTTCCCTCTTTCAAAGCGAGGGTATCGAAATTTTCGCCTTTATTGAGGGATGCGGGAAAATTTTAAAGAGCAGGTTCTCTCTCCGCTTCCGAAACCAGCCCAGGCAGGATGCCTGTAAGAAAATTTCGGAATACTTTCGCCAGGAGAACGGCCTCTCTGCCATAAGCTGTATACTGCAGAAGCAGACGCTTCTAGCTAAAAACAGATGGATTCTGCTGCTTCGCCTGGCAGAGATTTGCTCTTATCTGCAAGTTTCCGGAGCGCAGATTCGCTCCGAGCTGGTGGGTCATGTGCCTAATGAATATACCTACAGGTGGTTCTATGCCCTAGAAGAGCATGCCTCCTGCTCCTTAAAGACAGATTTTCCAAGGTGTACAGAGGAAAAAACCCTGACTGACTTTCACCATGCTGTTTCTCTTCTTTCTGCTCTTTCTCTGCCCGACCGCGAATCAAAAGAAGCGCAGAAAGCTAGCAAGGATTCTTCTTCTGATGAGATTCAGCAATATAATGCAGTTCAGGAGCGCTTTAAAGAAATACAGTCAAGCCTGAGAGAAAGCTCGGAAAGCACGGTATCCACTGGATCTTCGACCATGCTAGGCCGATGCCTGAATTGCTGGTTCTCCAATCAGGATACACCGCCGGACACAGAAGGAAATGCAGGACTCCTCTCTCTGTCTCTCCTTACGCTTCTGGGCATAATACAGGATTCTGTGAAGGCAGACATTATATCTCTGATTCCAGAATATCAGAATCATTTATTTCAGGTACGGGATGCCTGGAGTTACTGTCTCCCTATCCTGCCAGGCGTCGGTTATCCAGGCCTTATTATGGCAAAGGCTTCCATGGATGTAAATGCAAGCTATATCTTGATGCGTACTGATTTTATCAGCAGCCCGATGGTAGAACCTAGCAAAAACTGGGATGAAACTGCGCCTGACAAGAACTCATCTGCTTCTTCTGCTTATCATTTATATAAAAGCAGCCTTAAGGCAGGTTTTGTCCCCCTGGATACACTGATTCCTGCCTTTGAATACGACGCTCTGTCACCCGACAAGTGCCAGATTATGTTTAAATGCCTAGTTCAGCTTTACAAACCTTTATATGAAATGTTCAAAAAACTTGCAAAAATTGCTTCCACAAAAATAGGCAGCATATCGAATACAGAATATTCTGTTATTCTTTCCAAAAAGCATATTTTTGTCAGGAAGTCTGCCGGTAGTTCTCCTTTTGAAATCCAGGCTATCGCCTACCTGCTTCCAAAAAGCACAGCCGGCGATGGTGTCCTGATAGAACAGGGCAAAGGACGTTTTTCCTTTAAACCGCTGTATGGAGACGGAATATCTCTGTGGAAAGTCGGCTGGATCCTGAGGGATATTTGCAGTTTTGACGCCCTGCGGTTAAAATTTTTCAATATGGAAGCTCCCACGTCAGACATCGAACTGCTGGTCTCCATGATGGAATACACCTTTAACCGCCTGACAGGAAGCAGCGCCGCCGCTCTTAATGCCCACAGAAGCCTTCTATCCTACGAATGTTCTGTCAACAGGGCGCTCTCTATAACAGAGCAGTTTCTGTCCTGCCCGAAAGATCGGGCTGTCCTTCTGGAAGAGAATGCTGCCGTTGATTCCTTCATCAGCTATCGGATGAATATTGCGGGAGGGTTATCAGCTCCCTGGGAATTCAGTTATTTTGCTGCGGTCTGGGCCAAGTCCTATCTTCGAAGCGGATTTACACGCCTTATGAAACTGGCGCAGCAGGAACCCTGCCGTACCAAAACAAATTCCTGCGCACTCCGCCGCGTCCCCTTAAGCTATCTCTGCCTAGCTGACAGAATCATGGAGCTTGCTGCAAAGCTGCCGGAAGGCAGCCATTCCTGCAGCGGACTTAAGGTTCTGGAGTGTGGACTCAGAGCTGACGCCGCTCTGATCCAGCTTCGTATGCAAACCCTGGAGCTTTTGGAATCCTTCAGCTCAGAACAGATGGAGCATTTAAAGAAACAGTCCGAAGAGCTTCCTCTTTCCGCGCTCGGACTGGACGATACCCAGCCGCTAATGTTTTATAACGCTGAATTATACCCTCTTGTCAAGAATCTGCTCGATCGCAAACATGACAGGGCTGTCGGCAAAGTAACTCATCTGGGCTGGATTGTCCTCCTGAAATGGCTTCTGGATTTTGACAACTGTGACGCAGACGGAACACTGACAGGCTTTCTGAAGGACTGGTGCGGCAGGCTTACCAGATATGCGGATTCCAAAACAGCGCAGGATGGTTCCACAAAGCCCCAAGAACTCCCCTTCCCATTTGAGCAGATGGAGTCTTTTCTCTCCCTCTGGACAAGGGAAAATACCGAAACCTTTTTTGAAAGCTGCTGTCAGATAGATCAGAAAACAGGCACTGCCGTCCAGACAAAGCATACTGACTTTCAGTATATGCACGCTGCAAACAAATTCGTATCTGTCATAGTGGACGGAAACATGATGAGAAAGCCAAATTATTTTCTCACCTTCAGCAAGCTGACAAACGCTCTGATTTCAGTGGAGGAGGATGAGAGCGGGCAAAAGGTTTATACACAGAGCGTCAGAGGAGGAACCGTTACCGGTATTTCTATCGTGGAAATCCGTCTGGGTAAAATCATTCAGAACTGTGAAAAAGCATGTACAGAGCAGAAACAGATGCCTGCAAAGCAGGAAGAGGAGCAGGCAGAAAAATATTCCGCCTCCCTGCCAGAGCTTCCGCAGGCGGCTTCGGAGCAGGTAGAAAAAACGGCGGCAGAAACAGCTTCTGTTTCCTGCCCTCCCCCTGAGCCGCCTCAGCCTCCTGAATGCGAAACGTCTTCTCCAGTCTCCCCCGAAGGCGCAAACCCTGCCGAAAAATTGGAGGTGCTTCTGAAAGACAGCCTGAGAAAACGGACAAAACGTTTTTCCAACTATGACCGGATTGCCCTGTTTCAGTTTGACACAAAGAGCAGTTATTATCATCCCTGTACAGAGATCTGCAAATATGCCCGCACATGCAAGGGAGTGGAAGCTGATACAGATACGCTGGAATACAGCTGTGAAGAATTTCGCCGGCAAAAGCTTCTGGAAAAGGTCCTGGAACTCTGTGAAGCCCTGAAAATTGACATTCTCCTGCTGCCAGAATACTCGGTACGCCCGGAAACTGTCCGTTTTCTACGGGAATTAATGGAAAATAAACATAAAAGGGATCCTTCCTCCTACACTTTTTCTATCTGGGCTGGAACATTCCGAATCCCTCCGAACTATCAGTTTGACAGCGACACCTTCCAAGAACTCTCAGGAAGAACGGACATTTTCCACTCTGCCGTCCTACCGGTTATTATGCAGGTTCCGGGAAGCGAAAATTTTGCTGCTTACTGCCGCAGATTTAAAAAATATCCATCCGTTACACTGAATGAGGATATTAATACTTATGTTCCTCATACGGAGCCGTACAAACCTGTCACCGAAGCAATATGGACAGAAAAAAAATATCAAACGGGAGAATGTTTAAAAGGAAGTCCGCACCTTTACTTTGACGCAAGAGATCACGTGACAGAGCTGATCTGCGCTGAGCTGTTCGCCCTGTCATCTCCGGGAAACATGATGAGCTTTGCAGACCGTTCCTACCAGCTTTACCGGCAGTATGCGTGTCCTGAGCCTGCTTTGGGGGATGCCGCTGAAAAAAGTCGAGCAAAAAATGAAAATGACTTCTTCAAGGCAGCGATGGACGACATTCGCCTGTATGGGGAATCTATTTCTCTCTACAGAAAAGACAGCTGTGTCTGCCGTAAGTCTATTCTGCTGATACCTGCCTGCACAACCAGGGCGGCTGATTACTATATACTCGGGCAGGCTAACTACCTTGGCACAGGAACCAATACGGTATTCTGTAATGGTTCAGGCAGACTGGCTCAGGGAGGAAGCTGTTTTATTGGTCAGAATTCCTGGGACGACAGAAAAAACATGGGAGTGAAGGAGGATGCATTTCAGGTGACAAGTATTTACCATGGACTTCTTCCTGGAATTTATCAACAGACCTCCAGTCAGCCTGGCAGGGGCGCTCTCGGCCCGAATGAGCAGGCCCTTCTGGTATGCGACGTCACCCCTGAGCTCGATAAGCGCAGCCCAAATCCAGAGTCCATGAAAAATTCTCTTGAGCTGGTTGCGCACATTCCGATTCTGGAGGAACGCATCTACAGCAATGAATGCCTGAGGTACTGCTGGTCAAGGGAGGAGGTTCCCCTTCTGGCATCTGATCGGAAAAAACAGTGCCAAATGATTCAGAGCTCTATACAACGCTCTGTACAGAGCACCAGAAACATGTTCGAGAACCTTAGCAGGCATTTAACTAATTGGAAGAACATAACGCCTCCGCTGTCCTTCAGCGATCCTGAACCATATATAATTTATGAGACATTGACTGAGCTGGGAAGGAAATACCATTCTGAATGGCTCGCGGAGCGCGGAAGACATTACTATCGCTGTCATCGTCTATTCCCCAGGTACTGGATTCCTGAAACAGCGCTGGACTGGCTCTATGTGGAAGTAGACTATTCAAAATTTATAGAAGCAGTAAACCATAAAGATGAAAAAGCGGGGAATAACAAAAATTATCAGATTTCAGTTCCTCCTCTGGTGTCAGTTTCTCCGGAAAATGGAACAGATAAAATGGAACATAACAATTGAGTAGGCGGGCTGAACCATCACTCCCTATTAAAAGCAGAGTAGTTATTCTCTTCTCGGATAACAGGACATAGCAAAATAGCCCTCTCAGAGAATATCGCAGAAAAATCGGCTCCCAAGCGAAGCCTGAATGCTTCCAAGGGAGCCGATTTGCCGATTTTCTTTTTTATTGAATTTAAAAATTTTTTTACAAGTTGCCATTGCGTTTTCCTTCCGCAACAGCATCTTTTATATCAAACCACAGGCACCATCCTTGATACTCACAAAAATGACATTCTGACAGCCCGCTTACTTCTCTTCCTCTGCAGTCTCTTCCTCAGTTTCCGTATTGTGAACCGCATACACCGTCACAACCACAGCGTCCAAATCTGTCTGCAGATCTACATCCTTGTCGGAGGCGATGGCCAGATCCCTTACCTTGATGGAATCTCCCACTCTCATATCTCCCACATCCAGCTCGATCTTTTCTACCAGAGCAGACGGCAGAGCCCTGTAGGAAACCTCATGAAGCACCTGCTGGAGCACTCCTGTCGTAACCTTCTCGTGGTTCAGCAGATGAATCTCTGCCACGGAGTGAACCTTCTCGCCGCTTACAAGGGCCTGAAAATCGATCTCCTCAACCTGTCCTTTCATGGAATTGTAGTCAACTTCCTTGATCAGAACATCCATGTCCTGACCGTCCACGTTCAGCATAATCTGGCTGCCGCGCCCGCTTGTCTTGAGGAGACGCTCCGCATCAACCTTTACAATTTTAATCGGTATGGAGCCTTTAATCTCTTTTCCAAATACGTTTCCGGTAACAAATCCTTCCCGTCTAAGCCTCTTGGCCTTCACATCCATGCTTCTCTTCTCAGCTTTTAAAGTATTCATTTATCTTTTCCTCCATCAAACTGACTGCCTGGGATGCTTAGCTGCCTTCAAATTTCGTCTGTTGGAAATAGGTTCGGTTAAGTATCTCTCTTTCTTTGTTACATCTGTATTATAACACTTCTGTCAAGACAATTTTGCACAAATTCCAGATTGATTTTTCCTATTTTATGGTATTTTTTATGGTTATCTGCTAATTTCGAAAAAATCTTCACTTTTTCTATCTGATATCTTCCGGCAGCTCAGCCGCTTTCCTCCGTTTATAGGGCAGCGATTTCCCGTAAACGATCTGTAAAAATATTTTTTATGAATAAAACAGAACCACTCTGGAAATACCTATAATGGAACTGTCCATTTTTCATCCGCTAAACAGCACAGTCTGCCGCTTTCCGGGCAGCAGCTTTTTCACCTGCTCCCTGCAATTTACAGCGTGCATTCCTTTGTTTCATCACATACTACAAAGAGTCAAGCATCCGCTCTGCGGACTGGCGGAAAACCGGGTTTTGCGGTTTTCCAGAACTTGCGGCAAGAAATGTGATAAGGAGGAAAGCGATGTGACTAGAAAAGAAAAACTTCGCCGCCTGCTGACAGGCGTTTTCTGGATCAGCCTCGTTTGTTCACTGGTCTTTACCTGGTTTTACATGAACAGGGCAATCCCCGATAAGCTGAACCTGGTGGTGGATGAAACGGAGAGCTTCCATTTTCCCCTTCCGGTGAAGGTCACGCTGGAAAGCGAGAGTGAGGAGGTAGTTGTGGGAAATGGCTCCAACATCCCCTCTGATCAGATTCATCTTCAGATTAATAAGCCCTTTTCCCTGTATTCTTCCAATGAGGGAACGTATCATCTGAATTTAAAGCTGTTTGGCATTATTGATTTTAAAGATATTGAAGTGGATGTCTCAGACACGAAATACGCCATCCCCTGCGGCATGCCGGTAGGCATTTACATGAAATCCGACGGCCTCATGGTGATCGGAACCGGACAGGTAGAGACGAAGGATGGCTCAACCATTGATCCGGCTGAAGGTGTCCTGAAATCAGGAGACTACATTGAAGCCATCAACGGAGAGCCTGCCCACGACAAGGACGACATGATTGAAGCCGTCGCAAATGCGAAGGGCTCGCCCATCAAGCTGGATGTGCGGCGGGATAATCAGACAATGGAGGTCACGATGACCCCTGTGGAGACAAAGGACGGTGATTACAAGCTGGGCATCTGGATCCGCGATGACACCCAGGGCATCGGCACCATGACGTATGTCACCCAGTCCGGCGAATACGGCGCCCTGGGTCATGGGATCAGCGACAGCGACACGGGACTTCTGGTGAGCACCAACGGCGGCGAGCTGTACGACACAGAGATTATGGGAATTGAAAAGGGTTCCATGGGAAAGCCGGGCGTCCTCTCTGGCGTGATCTATTACGGCGGCCAGTCGAAGCTCGGAACCATTGAGGCCAACACCGAGCAGGGCATTTTCGGTACCATTGACAGCCGGATGTGGAAGGAAATAGACAAAATGCTGGGGGAAGGTCCCGGACGTGAGCCCATCCCCATTGGCTACCGCCAGGATGTCAAAAAAGGGCCCGCCTTCATCAGAAGCTGCATTTCCGGTGAACCCCGCGACTACGCCATCGAGATACAGAAAGTCGATTATTCCACTGCCCACAAAAATAAAAGCCTGGTCATCAAGGTGACAGATCCAGAGCTTTTAAGCCTCACCGGCGGAATCGTTCAGGGAATGAGCGGCAGCCCTATCATCCAGGACGGGAAGCTGATCGGGGCCGTTACCCACGTTTTTATTCAGGACTCCACCAAGGGATATGGAATTTTTATCGAAAACATGCTGGAGCACTGAGGCCGGTGAAAAGCCCCAAAAGGCCACACATCCGGTGGGACCCGGCCTCATCGGATGGCCTTTCAGGCGGCTCAGAAGGTTCCCTCTGCCTCTTGGCATCATCTCTCTGTTCTGACTTCTGAGCCCTGACTCTTCGCCCTGCCTCTTCATCGCCCCGCCTCTTCATCGCTCTGTCTATTCGTCCTCCTCTCACTTCCAGAACCGCACATACTGCTTTCCATAATTTCCCCACCAGGTTTCCGCTCTCTCCCTGCCGTTTTCATCGGTTCCCCTGAAATACATGGTGGAAAACAGCATCTCTGTCTCGTTAAGCCTCACGGCCGCCTGAAGCAGCCCTTCCTCCATGGGAAAAATGACGCCGTTTTTTTCTCCGGCCCTCTGCTCTATCCACTTCAGTTCCCGGATCTCCTGGCCTGTAAGCTCCTTTTCTGCCCTTTCTCTTTCCTTAGGACTCAGACTGAACAGGTAAAAGTCGAGAAAACTGTTGTCCTCACCGTACTTTTCCTTCAATCTTAAAAAATGCTCAAAAGCCTTCCTGCCATCCATTACGACGATCTCATTTTCATAAGAATCGAGGCCCTCGCGTATGGCTTCAAAATACAAAAATCCCCGCTCTCTAAGCTCTCTGCCTGTCATAGTTCCTCCCTGTCCGTTTTGGACTATGTCCCTTGCTTCCTTTATCTGTTTCTTTTTTTCCTTTTGGTTTCTCTTATTTCCTTTAGCTTCCTTTTATTTCCCTTTATTTTACTTTATTTTACTTTATTTTCTTCTTTTTCCTTCTCTTTGAAGACATCCATCTGCTTTTCTCTCACAGAGCAAACAGCTCCTTCATCGTCTCAAACAGCTCGTAGATATACGGAACCATCCAGAACAGCACCAGCACCAGCCCTGCAAGGCTGGTCAGAAACGCCTGCTCCTCCCTTCCGCTGTGCTTTAACACCTGGCAGATAACAGACACCAGAATCCCCACTGCCGCAATCCGAAATATCAGGCTGACTCCCATTTTTTCTCCTTTCCACAATCACAGCTTTTCTGTCATCCGCACTGTTCTTTTCAGCTAAACTGCCCCTTCTGCTTCCCTCTCCACGGCTGTCTGTTCCGTTCAGCGTTTTTCCCCTGGTTTTCTTTCCGAGCCTGCTCCGCTCTCCTGTCCCTCCTGCCGGTCTTTGTCCCCCCAGTCTTCTACACCAGAATGACTGCCAGGAACAGACCGGCCATGACTCCTACGCTGGTATACAGCCTCCGTTTCTGGGCAATCTCCCTGGAAATCCCCTCAATCTCTTCTTCCAGCTCTTCCAGATACAAAAGGATCGTCCTCTCCTGCATTTCCCTGTCCAGATAGCCCAGATGCTCCCCAAAGGAGATGAGCTGCTCTCCCTCCCGCTCTGTCAGAGGGCTGGTCTCCAGAAATTTATGGGCCTCCTCCTTCCAGATGTCAAAAAAGCTCTCCCCGCTGCCCTGCATCAGGCGCTCTGACACCCGCCTAAAAAGCTCCCCCTCTGGTCTCCCTGCCCGCTTTCCCGTTCTGTCAAATCCTTCCGCCAGCGGCACATTGGCATACAGGATTTCCCCCTTCAGGTGGATCACCAGCACGCGAATGCGCTTTAACAGGGCCAGCCGCTCCGACAGACGCGCCGCCATCCCTGCCCCCATTGCACTGCAGGAGGTGATCACAAGGACTGTCCCCACCAGTTTTATTAAAGCAGACATCTCTCCCCCTCCCGTCGAGAATCTGTTCCACCGTTCCCGGCCCCCTTCTGCCGCTCAGAACCAGAATCCGCTCAAACAGTCTGTCCCGAAACAGCTCCCGGAAGGCCGGCTTTGCCTCCACATCCTGATAGGAGGTTCCGTGGGCAGTGGCAATCAGGCTGCACCCGCAGCCTGCCGCATAGCGCAGCGCCTCCAGATCCTCCCTTCCTCCAATCTCGTCCACCGCCAGCACCTGAGGTGCCATGGAGCGGATCAGCATCATCATTCCCTGAGCCTTTGGACAGCCGTCCAGCACATCGCTTCTCATCCCCACATCATTCTGGGCAATTCCCTGAAAGCAGGCTGCAATTTCCGACCGCTCGTCCACAATCCCCACGGTTTTCCCCTCCATATATCCACAGCCGTCAGAAATTTTCCTCACAAGATCGCGAAGAAGGGTGGTTTTCCCGCAGCAGGGCGGGGAGAGGATGAGCACCGGATACAGCTCGCCCCTGTCTCTGTCTATGAGATAAGGGAGCACGGAATCAGAACATCCTCTGATCTGGCGGGCCACCCGGACATTCAGGCAGGTGACCGGCTTAATGGCCTTCACCCTGCTGCCGTCAGTGACAGCTCTTCCCGCCACCCCGATCCGGTGTCCGCCTGCCACAGTCAGAAATCCCTGTCTGAGCTCATCCTCAAAGGCATAGAGAGAGTATCTGGCCGCACATTCAAGGGTCTCCTCTATCTCTCTCTGAGATACCACGAGAGCCCGGCCAGTCCCTCCCCTTTCCGGGCCCGTTTCTGAGACAGCAGAGAGCAGCTCTCCCCCTTCTCCCACTGCATACTCCCTTCCCCCTGCCCTGACGAGGAGGGGACGCCCGCTTCTGAGCCGGATTTCCTGAAGCTCCGTGCACTGTTTCACCGCAGGCCCCAGAATATCCCTGAGACCTCTGGAAAAAATCTGAAGAAGATTTTCTTCTGCCTGTCCTGTCATGCTGTGCTCCCCTTTCTGGCTCTTCTGTGATGGGCCATTTGGGAACAGCCGCTTTTCTGCTCCTTTGGCCCTTCTCCTTTTGCTGACAGTCTGTCCTTCTCTTTTAATCGTAAAGGGCTCCTGCACCTCACTCCATATATATGAGGGGACAGGCAGATTATGTCTGATTTCGGTGTTCTTCTTAGCCTATGCCTTCACCGCCCACCTCATTTTCGTGGACTTGGCCCGGCTGTTTCTGGCGCACTCCTCTGCCGACGGCCGGATCACCTCCTGCGCGATCTCGCTGTACAGGCCGGCTCTCTTATATTCTCTGAAGGATTTTTTTACAAGCCTGTCCTCACCGGAATGGAAGGTCAGAATAGCAGCCTTTCCTCCTGATTTGAGAGCAGACGGCAGCTTCTCCAGAAAGGCATACAGCACCTCAAACTCACTGTTTACATCGATACGGAGGGCCTGGAAGGTTCTGGCGCAGGACTTCTTCACTGCCTCCTTTCTCTCCTTTTCCGGCAGAAAGGAAAGCGCCTCCTCCACTGCCTCCCGAAGCTGTGTGGTGGTATCGATCCTTCCTCCCCGTTTCAGCCGGCTGAATACCGTATGGGAGATTTCCTCTGCATAGGGTTCGTCTGAATTTTCCATCAGCATCCCGCAAAATTCCTCCCTGTCCATCCCTTTCAGCCTCTCAGCCGCCGTCTCCCCCCTGGTGGGATCCATTCTCAGATCCAGGGGGCCTTCATACTTGTAGGTAAAGCCTCGTTCCGGATTGTCAATCTGCATGGAGGAAACTCCCAGATCTGCCAGAATAAAATCAAATGGCCCTGCCTCCTCAGCTACCTTGTCAATATCGGCAAAATTCATGAGCTTCACCGTCAGAATATCCGGCCCAAAGCCGGCGTCCGCCAGCCTTTTTTTCGTCTTTTCCGACTCGATGGGGTCCACGTCCAGGCCGTAAATATGCCCCTGTCCCTGCAGCTTTTTCAGCATTTCCCTTGTGTGTCCGCCATATCCCAGGGTGGCATCCAGCCCCACCTGTCCCGGCCTGATATCAAAAAAGTCCAGAATCTCCTTCACACAGATGGAAATATGCATTCCCGCAGGCGTCCCTCCCTTCTGAATCACCTTCTCCACCGTATCCCGGTACTTTTCCGGATTCAGCTCCTTGTACTTTTCTTTGTAGCTTCTGGGATGGGTTCCCTTATAGCGGACACGCCTTTTATGTACCGGCTCTGTCCCTTTTCCTTCCTCTCTTCTGTTCTCTGTATCTATACTCATATGCGTTCTCCTTTTCTGTTTCCTGACGGGTTTTTCTGTTTTTACAACAGATTCTTCCGGCTTCAGCATGGAAACTCCTCTGTCTGCTCTCCTGCCCCTGCCTTCTGCTCCCGCTCTTGTGCTTTCCCGCCCTCTGTTTCGCCCTTCTTCCACCTCCTGATGGCGTCAAGTCTCTCTCCCGTCACCATTTCCTCCCCCTGGTTCGTAGGCTCATAGTAGATCCTGTCCTTCAGGGAGTCCGGAAGGCACTGCATTCTCGTCATCTTCTCTGCCGTGCTGTGGGCATACTGGTAGCCCTCCCCGTAGTGGAGCTCTGCCATAAGCTTTGTGGGGGCGTTTCGTATCACCAGAGGCACCGGCTCATCCTCCAGCTCCCGCACGTCCTTTTTTGCCGCCTCACAGGCCCTGTAGGAAGAATTGGACTTGGGCGCCATGGAGAGATAGATTACCGTGTGGACAAGATTTACGTCGCACTCCGGCATTCCCAGAAAGTGGCAGGCCTGATAGGCAGCCACAGCCAGTGAAAGGGCCCTGCTGTCTGCCATCCCAATATCCTCGCTTGCAAACCGGATCAGCCGCCTTGCCACATACAGGGGATCCTCCCCTGCTTCCAGCATCCGTTCCAGCCAGTATACGGCGGCATCCGGATCGGAATTTCTCATGGATTTGTGGAGGGCGGAAATCAGGTTATAATGCTCCTCCCCCTTCTTGTCATAGAGAAGGCTCTTCTTTCCGATGCACTGCTTTATCACCTCCCGGCTCACAACTGTGCGGTCCCCATGAATTTCCCCGTTGGTGACAGCCATCTCCAGCACATTTAAGGCTGTCCTCGCATCTCCGCCGGCAAACCGGGCAATCATATCAAGTAGCTCCTCTTCTATCTCCACCTTGAGGTAGCCGTATCCCCTGCTGCTGGTCAGGGCATGTTTAAGAAGGGCCGTCAGCTCCTCCCTGCTCAGCTCCTTCAGGACAAAAACACGGCATCTGGACAAAAGAGCGCTGTTTATCTCAAAGGAAGGATTTTCCGTAGTCGCGCCAATGAGAATGATGCTTCCCCTCTCCACATAGGGCAGAAAGGCATCCTGCTGGGCCTTGTTGAAACGGTGTATCTCGTCCACAAATACCACAGTCTTCATCCCCCTGTGCCTGGCTTCCTCCGCCTTCGCCATTACCTCCCTGATTTCCTTAATCCCGCTGGTGACGGCGCTGAAATTGATAAAGCCGGCATTTGTCCTGTTAGCAATGATGCCGGCCAGCGTTGTCTTCCCCACTCCGGGAGGCCCCCAGAAAATCATGGATGAAACCTGATCCCGCTCAATCAGGTTGCGAAGCAGCATCCCCTCTCCGAGGAGATGGGACTGCCCGAAAAACTCCTCCAGGCTCTCCGGCCGCATCCGGCTGGCCAGAGGGCTGTAGACCGGCGCATTGTCAAACATGGATATCTGTTCCATATCTCTCTGTTTCAAACTTCTTTCCTCCTGTATCCGTCTCTGTTTACCCGGCCTGTCCCGGGACACGATTTTTCTGCCCTGCTTTCTCCGCCCTGCTTTTTCTGCCTTTACTGCAGAAGTATTGAGAAGCTCTTATACAGCGTATTATACACGGTTTCCTCCTCATTTCCTATTTTTTATGCCCAAAATTTTCAAACTGGACTTATTCAGAGTCAGTTTCCCTGATGTCCGACTTTTCCTATTCGGGACTATGGAAATTTCGGGCTGCCGATATCTCGGTTTTCTCTCCACAATCCGGCATTTTCGTGATAAACTGTCCAAAGAAACGTATAACCTGAGGTATATCCTGAGCCAGAAAAGCAAAACCTTGCAGAAAGCATCTGACCCGTCCGTCCCGGTCAGATCAGAAACGGAGAAAACTGCCATGCGAAAAGAAATACTCACCATCAGCGAATTTGCTTCCCTGCGGGGCATCACCGCCGAAACCCTGCGCCATTATGACAGGATCGGGCTTTTGAAGCCGGCATTTACCGACTCCTCAACGGGGTACCGCTATTACTCGATTCTGCAGTATGAACAGCTTTCCACCATTCTGGAGCTGCGCCAGATGGGCATGAGTCTCTCTGAGATCCGAAGCTTCTTTGAAGACCGAAATCCCCATTCTGCTCTGGATCTTTTAACAGAGAGAAAGCTTGTCCTGCAGGCAGAAATTCAAAAGCTGCGTCAGCTGGAGACAGCTGTTTCCTCTAAGATCTCACACCTGGAGGATATTCTGTCCCGCAGAGCCTCGGATCCTCCGCGCCTTGTGACCCTTCCGGAGCGGAAGGCCCTGGTCTGGAAAACACCCCTGGACAGCGAGGTAGACATAGGCTACGGCTTTGCCGATCTGGAAGAACATCTGAATGAGGTGGCTCCTATTTTTGCCGCCAACCGCTATGGTCTTCTGATGCCAGCCTCTGTGCTGAAAACGGGAGAAAAACGCTCTTCCCTTCTCCTCTTCACAGACGAACCGGCCCATCTCTCCGGCGCCGAGGCGGTAGAGGTGCGCCGGATTCCAGGGGGCCTTTACGCCTCTGCCCTCCTCTATCAGCCGGAGACAGACGATCTCTCAGAGGTCAAACGGCTGAGCCGTTCCTATCAAAGCCAGGGATACAGCACAGAGGGGGAAATCATTTTTATTTCCCAGATCGATCTGTCCGTCACAGGGTGCAGGGATCAGGTGCTGTACGAGGTTCAGCTTCCCCTTGTCCCCTGCATCTGACAAAGGTCTGCGGCCAGGAAACCTAAATCCAGGCTGCAGATTTTTCTTTTTTCTCTTGACTTTTGTGTAACACAAAGGTTTATATTGTTCAGGCAGGGCTGACAGAGGGATCTTCTGGCTGTGCCCTGCCAATACAGCACTTAAGGGGGATAATGATTTGAAAGAAAATACTTCAGGCAGCAGAAGCTTAAATAATGGCTTAAATAACAACTCAGATAATCGTTCACATAATAATACTCTGCTGACAGAGCGCCTGCCCCGCCTGTTTCTGCTCTTTGTTCTTCCTGCGGTCATCTCCATGGTCATCTCAGGAACACAGAGCATGATAGACGGAATTTTTCTCGGCCGCTTTGCAGGGGTCAATGCCATGGCAAGCGTCAATATTGCAGGGCCCTACATGCAGATTATCACAGGCTGCACCATGGTTATCTGCATCGGAACCTTCAGCTATCTGGGACGGACGCTGGGAGAAAACACGAACCCGCAGAAGGCCAAGGACATCTTCCGGACGGCTGTCGTGTCCCTTGCGGCATGCGCTCTGATACTCATGGCAGCGGGACTTTTCCTCTCCCGTCCCCTGGCTCTCCTCCTGGGGGCCAATGAAGTGCTCCTGGATGAGACAGCACTCTATATCAGGACAGTGGCAGTTTTTATCCCTGCCATCTGCTTCATGATGCATTTCGGATTCACAGCAAGGCTTCTTGAAAAGCCTCACCTGTACCTGATTGCCACGCTCTGCTGCGTAAGCTGCAACGTGATCATGGACTACCTTGCTGTCAAGGTTCTGGGACTGGGCGTAGTAGGCGCGGCGGCGGCCACAGGCCTTTCCTACCTGTCCGGCCTTCTCGTAGTAGTGCGCCCCTTCCTGAGCAGAAAATCCATCGTGAACCTGTTTGAAGGCACCTTTCACTGGGATATTCTGAGAAGCTCTGCCTTTAACGGTTCCTCTGAGGGGATCACAAGCATTTCCGCCGCCCTGACCATGTACCTGTTCAACACAGCTTTCATGGGCTTTGCCGGGGAAAGCGGAGTGGCCGCATTTACAGTCATCAACTATGCCGGAAATTTTGTAGTGCTCGTCATGTTCGGAGTCTCCGACGGAATCAGCACCCTTGTCAGCTACAACTACGGGGCGAAGCTCCTCCTGCGCGTGAAAAAAACTCTGAGGGCAGCCCTGATGATCAATTTCTGCATCGGTCTTTTGATCTTCACCGTTCTCCATCTGTTCAGCCGGCAGATGGTGGGAATTTTCGTATCTGACAACGAGTTCGTCACAGCCATGGCGGTACAGGGAGCCGCCCTCTACAGCTTTTGCTTCCTGATGAACGGCTTCAACATTGTGCAGTCCGGCTACTATACCTCCATGGGAGATGCCCTCGCCTCCGTGATCATCTCAGCCAGCCGCGGGATTGTCTTTATCTCCACGGGTATTTTCCTTCTGCCTCAGTTTCTGGGCATAAACGGCGTATGGCTGACGCCTCCCTTTGCAGAGCTGATGACCGTTCTGGTGTGCCTGATCATTGGCCGGGTCCGCTCTGCTGACCGCGAAATATCCGAAGAAACCGCTCCCCGTACTTCTCCAGCTTAACCTCTCCGACTCCCGTGACACAGAGCATCTCCTCCCTGGTGGCCGGCTTTACCGCGCACATGGCCACCAGGGTCTTATCTGAAAAGATAATGTAGGGCGGAACCTGTTCCTGCCTTGCAATCTCCATCCGGAGGCTTCGAAGCTCCTCAAACAGCGGCTCGTCCTCCTTTTTAAGTCCGGCAGCAATCACTTTTTCCCGCTGCCTTTCTCCCCGCCCCTTTCTGCGGCGTTCTGAGTTTCCGCCTGTCCTCTCTCCTGTTTCCTCCCTTGCCAGCTTCATCACCATACGAAGACCGTCGTTCTCTTTATGGCAGTCTTTCTCTTTCCCCTTCCCGCACGCTCTCCTCTTCTCCCACTCCCCCAGAAACTCCTCTCCCTTCTCTGTCAGTTTGACAATCATGTAGGAGTCATCCGTCAGACGAAGGTATCCCTCCAGCAGGAGGTGATTGAAGATATCCCGGAGCCTGTGGAGAGCCATACCTCTGCACGCCCCGAAAAACGGATTCTCCTCCATCCGGTACTGCCTGACTTTCGCCGTACTGCCTCCGTGGACGGTATTGAGAATCACCTGGATTCCGTACCTCTGGCGGCACGCCTTCACACAGCCCAGAAAAGCTCCGGCCTGTTCTGTTATGTCAACCGTTTCAAAGTTCGTCATACAGTTCCTGCAGTTTCCGCAGTAATTGTCCCCATATTCCCCGAAATACCTGAGCATATATCCTCTCAGGCATTCATTTGTAAAACAGTAGAAGGTCATTTTCCGGAGCCGCTCAAAATCTCTCTCCCTCACAATTTCCCTGGCAATATCGTCCAGCTCCTCATTCTCCCCGCCCTTTTCAATAAAGAGCTGATTTGTGATAACATCCTGACCGCTGTAATACAGGATGCACTCCGCCGGCTCCCCATCGCGCCCGGCCCTGCCTGCCTCCTGATAGTAGCTCTCCATGTTTTTCGGCATACTGTAGTGGAGCACATACCGCACATTGGACTTGTCAATTCCCATACCGAATGCATTGGTGGCAACCATCACTGGCTTCCGGTCATAGATGAAATCCTCCTGATTCTTCCGGCGCTCCTCGTCAGACAAGCCCGCATGATAGCGGGTGGCAGGGACTCCCTCCCACTGGAGCTTCCCGCAGACCTCCTCCACCTGCTTTCTCGTCAGGCAGTAGATAATCCCGCTGTCCTTCGGATGCATTGCCACATAGCTTTTCACCGCGCCAAACCTGTCCTGAACCTTCTCCACCGAAAACCAGAGATTGGGCCTGTCAAAACCCGTAGCCGCCATAAACGGACGGTCCAACAGCAGCAGATCGATCACGTCTGCCTTCACCTCATCGGTGGCCGTGGCCGTAAACGCAGCTATCACGGGCCTTTTGGGCAGGCGGCTCACAAACTCCGGTATTTTCAGATACCCCGGCCTGAAATCCTGCCCCCACTGGGAGACACAGTGAGCCTCGTCCACTGCCAGCATGGAAATCTCAGCATTTTTCGCAAAGTCCAGAAAGCTCTCCGTCAGCAGCCGCTCCGGTGCGACATAGATAATCTTATACTGTCCATTCCCGGCCAGCTTTAATGCTTTGAAATACTGATTCTGTGTGAGAGAGCTGTTCAGATAGGCGGCATGGATGCCGGCCTGGTTCAGAGCTGTAACCTGATCCTTCATAAGAGAGATAAGAGGTGAAACCACAATGGTAATTCCGTCCATCAAAAGGGCGGGAATCTGATAGCAGAGAGATTTGCCGGCCCCGGTGGGCATGATTCCAAAAGTATCTCTTCCGCTCAGGATGCTGTCTATCAGCTCCTGCTGGCCCTCCCGGAACGAGTCATAGCCAAAATAGTATTTGAGGGCCTGAAGGGGAGTCCCCCTCTCTGCTCCCGGCCCCTCCCTGCCTTCTTCTCCTTCGCAGAATTCTCCCCGGGATTCCTTCCATCTTTCATCCATCCGCTCTTCCTCCCTTCTTCGCTGCATGCGGCCTGCCAGGTATCTTAAAAGCCCTGAAATCCTCTCTCCGGACACAGCATTCTCTTTCCGAGAAGCTCTTCCACCGCCGCCAGATAGGCCTCCATGCTGCCCGCCTTTCGGATCTTCTTTGCCTCTTTTTCACTGTCCGGAAACAGGGTGAGCATATACGTCCAGAGCTCTTTCATCTTAAACAGCGTATTTCTGTCTCCTGACATCACCTCCCGGTAACCATTCAGGAGATCCTCATGAAAATCCCTGAAACGCTTCTCATCCAAAGGATTTTTCCCTGTCTCCATCCATTCTGCAAGTCCCGGATTGGCAATCACGCCCCTCCCAAGCATCACGCACTCCGTCTCCGGAAATTCCGCCCGGAACCGGGAAAGCTCCTCCGGCGTAAAAATATCTCCGTTGTAGCAGAGCTTCACTCCGCAGGCTCTCTCCTTAGCCAGCCGGAACGCCTCCCAGTGGGGAGTATTTTTATAAAAATCCGTCTGCACCCTGGGATGGATGATCAGCTCGCTTAAGGGGAATCTGAGGTACAGCTCCAGAAGCTCCTCAAACCCCTCCGAGCTCTCCTTTCCCAGCCTGGTCTTAATCGAAACCCTCATGCCCATGTTCTCTGCACAGTCAAAAATCTCATCCAGAAAACACTCCAGCCGTTCTCTCAGCTGTGCAGCGAGAAATCCGGAGCCCTTCCCCTTGGCTGCCACCGTCCCGGACGGGCACCCCAGGTTCAGATTCACCTCCCTGTATCCCAGCTCCCAGAGTCCCCTCATAGCCGAACAGAACGCTTCCGCATCATTAGTCAGAATCTGGGGCACAAGCAGAATCCCCCTGTTATGCTCCGGCAGCACATCATTCCTTTCCCTGGAAGTCATAGCTTTATTCAGATGGGGTGAGAGAAACGGAGTAAAATATTTGCCGATTCGGCCGAAATGCCTGTGATAAGCGTTCCTGTAGACATAACCTGTAATCCCCTCCATGGGGGCCAAATAGTAATTCACTAAAACTTCTCCTTAACCATTTAATAATCGTGTTTTGGCTCCCTTCAGGCGCCAGCGGCTCAGCGCAGGTATAATGCCCGGTATGCGCAGGTATAATGCCGCTCTGCGGACATTATACCCTATTTCCCCTCCTGTGTCATTCCTCCCCAAAATAAAATTTCCGTAAACTCCCTGCCGTTTTGCAGCCTCTCTTCTGCCGCTTCCCTTCTTCCATCTCCTTTTATCCCTTCCACAGAAGACAGTAAAAAATTTCACTTCAGTCTCCCCGGAGACACCCTCTCCTGCTGCCATCCCCCTTGCGCAGAAAACAGGGAGAAGTTTTATTGTGACTTTGCTGGAACAATAAAACTTCTCCCTGTTTTCCCTCCCACTATTTTCTCGCATATTCCGGCAGGTTCTCAACAAGGAAGTTGTGGGCAACCTCCTCTGCCTTCTGTCCTTCTTCATCTACCAGGTAGTTTAACTCTGCCATGGTATCGGTGGACAGCACGTCTGCCAGGGCCTCTGTAACATCTGCAATCTCCGGGTACTGTTCCATGATCTCCTCACGGAATACGGGAACTGCATAGTAAGGCGGAAATACTCCCTGATCATCCTCCAGGATTACCAGGTCAAATTTCTTCAGCAGTCCGTCTGTGGAGTAGGCGTCGATGACCTGCCCCTCTCCGCTCATAAGCGCTGTGTATCTGGCGGAGCCGTCCACTCCCACCTTGTTGAAATTAATTCCGTACCTGTCCTCCACTCCCAGGAGACCGTCCTCGCGGTTCATAAATGCCAGAGTCGAGCAGATCGTGACAGGTCCGCCTATCTTTTTCAGATCGCTGATCGTCTCTAGTCCATACTGCTCTGCAATTTCCTTGGTCGTAGAAAGTGTGTAAGTATTATTGACATTCAGGGAATTGAGCACATCCAAACCGTACTGCTCCTTCATTCCCTTAACAGAGTCTGTATAGACCTGCTCCACGTCAGAGCTGGCCGGGTTCTTCAGGATATTCACATAAAGCGTTCCCGTGTAATCCACATATCCGTCGATCTCCCCGCTCTCTATGGATGACAGGCAGACAGAGCCGGCTCCCAGATCCGGGATGGTTTCCACGTCAATTCCCAGATCCCGCTCGATGGCCTCCGAAAGCATATAGGCAAAAATTTCATTCTCAGAGAAATCCATGCTGGCAATTCTGATATCGGCTGTCTTTTTCCCCTGGAAAAGGCTTGCAGAAAACAGAGCCACAAGCAGGGCAACAGCCACTGCGATAACCACGCACTCCCTCTTTTTGCGGCGCCTCTTCTCGTCCTTATTCTTGCCCTCCAGAAGGCTCACAGGCGTCACAATCGTTTCTATGGCCGCGAATACTCGGTCCACCAGAAGGGCCAGAATACAGGCCGGAATAGCTCCCGCCAGGATCATCACATTGCTGACAGTTCTGATTCCGGAGAATACCAGATAGCCCAGTCCGCCGCCGCCCACATAGGCGGCCAGAGTCATAAGTCCTACCGCGGAAACAGCGGAGATTCTCACACCTGTCATAATCACAGGAAGGGCCATGGGAAGCCTTACCTTAAACAGGATCTGGCTCTTGGTAAGTCCGATTCCCTCTGCTGCCTCCAACATCTGGTCACTGATATTCATAAGCCCTGCATACGTATTCTTGATAATCGGAAGCAGCGAATAGATGACAACCAGAAAGATGGCCGGCTTCATACCGATTCCGAACACCGGGATGGCAAGTCCCAGAAGAGCCATGCTGGGCACTGCCTGCACTACGTTGGCAAAGGCCAGAACAGGCTTGCTGGCAGGCCGTATATAGGCAATCAGGATTCCCAGGGGAACGCCGATCAGGATGGCCGCCACAAGAGCCAGCACCGTAAGCTCAATATGCTCCACCAGAAGGGAGAGAATCTCCTGACTGGATGAGTTGAAATATTCAATCAAATCTGCAAACAGCTTCATTATGACTCCTCCTTTCCTGAATCAGCGATAAACTGGCGGCTCAGGGTGTTGATCAGGGTACTTCTCGTGATCAGTCCCTCAATGATTCCCTGGCTGTTTACCACCGGAAGGGTAGACAGGTGGTGCTCGTCAAACAGAGTCAGCAGATCCACAATGGAGCTGTCCGGCCCGACAGAGGTGAATTCCCGGTACATGAAATCCTCCGCCGGACGTTTGATCTCATGAACCCCGATGAGGGACTCTGCAAACAGTACGCCGTAGAGTCTTCCCTTCTGATCCGTGATCATCAGCGTATCTACCTTTTTGCGTCCCATGGTCTCAATACACTTGAAAATCGGCATCTTCGGATGGCAGCACACCGGATCGGAAATCATAATATCCCTTGTCTTGATAAACTCCGGCGAAGTCCAGATTCTCTTGGGACCGATGAAGTTGCGCACAAAATCGTTGGCCGGGTTCTTCAGAATATTTTCCGGAGTGTCAAACTGGGTGATCCGCCCCTCCTCCATGATGCAGATCCGGTCGGCCAGACGGATGGCCTCGTCCATGTCGTGGGTTACAAACACGATCGTCCGCTTTAACGCCGCCTGCATGTCAATCAGGGCGTTCTGAATCTGGGTTCTCGTAATGGGATCCAGAGCTGAAAACGGCTCGTCCATCAGGATAATCTCCGGATCTGCCATAAAGGCCCTCACAACGCCGGCCCTCTGCTGCTGACCGCCTGACATCTCCGACGGATAAGCGTCCATAAAGGTAGCCGGATCCAGGTTTACCATATTCATCAGGCGGATGGCATTCTCCTCCATCCGGTCCTTGTCCTTACTCTTCATCCTCGCGATAATCTCGATGTTCTCCCTGATTGTCATATGGGGGAACAGGCCTATCTGCTGGATTACGTATCCCATTCGCCTCCTCAGCGCAATGGTGTCCATATGGGAGATATCCCGCCCGTTGATCTCCACCGTTCCGTCTGAAGGCAGAATCAGCTTGTTAATCATCTTTAAGGTAGTCGTCTTGCCGCATCCGCTCTCTCCCAGGAGAACCACAAACTCCCCGTCCGGGATCTGAAAGCTGATGTCATCAATTATTTTTTTACCGTGAAAGGTTTTGGAAACATGTTTGAATTCAATCATCTGATCACCCTCCTGCATGTCCAGTTCCCATAGGCCGTCCGGCCTGTCTGAAGCAACATACAATACAGAAAAGAAAAACCGCCTGCAGTGCAGGCGGTGAAAGGTTTCTGAAAAAACGCATAAAGAAACTAAGACGTATTGCCAGATACGCAAATCCTTCCAATGTCTGCGAGATTAGCTGACGGGTTCGGAAAAGAAGGTTTCCTATGGCAGAAATTTCAAAGCCAGGACGCACCCGTGCTTTCACCTGCTGCAATTCACCCCAAAAATTGGTTCTCCCGCTGCCGTATCTTACGGCATTAGACGTTCTGCATTGATTAGTTTTTATTATACTATAAATAACAAATAAATACAATGAATTTTACATAAATTTTGAGTTATAACGCAAAATCCAGTCTACAATGCAGGTTTCCCGATTTTATGACTGAAATTTCAGCATTCTGATACCTGCTTCCTGCCATCTACGTGGACAGATCTACCCGGTCCCAGCCTGCGCTCCTGTCCGCCTGGCCTTTTCTCCCTTCCCCTGGGTCTGCCGTCATGCACCCTGCTGCCCAGAAAAGAGCCCGGTGTCTTTCCATAACAACATCAGGAAGAATCCCTCCCGGAGCCGGAAATCCGTTGAGCCCCGCGTCCGTGCAGGCCCAGTCCAGGCGGTAGATAAAGTCCGCCGCGTCGAGAAGCTCCCGTTTGGACCTGAGCTTCACCGCCTGCTCAAATTCTGAAAAGCTGTCAAACTCCCTCATTTTTCTCACACACTCCCCCACGTCGCAGATTTTCTCCGGCCAGGAAAGGCTGTCGAACATACCGAGGGCCCACTCCATGACGTACAGATTTTCGTACTGCCAGGAGAAGTGAATTCTCGCAGCCTCCTCTGAAAAATCGTCCTCCAGATACGTCTTCTCGGCTGGGGAGAAAAATTCATCTGCCCGGAAATGCTCGATAATTTCCCTGACAAACTCTCTCGCCTGCTGAGGCTTCATGCCCTCCCCCAGAAGGCATTCCGAATACAGAGCCACTGTCAGAAGTGCGGCAGCTCTTCCGCAGACCTGCCGCTTTGTCCGTGCCTGGGTTCTGGCCTCCGTCTCCAGCACAGGAAGCCAGAAAGGCACATAGATCTGACGGCGCCTAAGCTCCATAACGCTTTTTCTTCTCCTCTCCAGCGCTTCCCCAGGAATTCCCTTCTTCTTGTCATCCTGGGATGTATCCTCCAGAGGCGGAAGAAAGGACTTTACTTCACTCTCCCCGTTTCCGTCCAGAATCACTTTCCCGTCAGCCCCGGCAATCGCCTCGCCGCCCTTTGTCATCACTGCGCTCATGCCTCTCAGCACCTGGGCTATCATGTTCTCGGCAGCTGCGATCCTCTCCTGATCCGCCCTCTCATTTCTCAGCTCGAACGAATAATTCACCCGGACAATTCCCTGGCATCTCCCAAGAACGAACATCAGATTCCTCAGCGTATCTGTATTTTCAGTCCTCACCTGCCTGAAATAATCCCTGATGCCGTCCAGTTCCCTTCTGGCATACACTCCTGCTTCTCCCTCATCGCCTGTGCCGAAAGCTGCAAAGGAAATCTCCATTCCCTTTCGCCGGAACGTCAGGGTATTTCCTGATGTCTCTGCCTCCTCCTCAAAAAGCTCCAAAATTCTGTCGATCATCTGTATTCCTAAAATCTCTCTGCAGAACAGAAACTCTCCCGCCTCATATCTGCGCGCTCCTCTTCTTCTGCTGAAAAATCCCATCTCGTCCTCCCGTACCCCTCTTTCTTATGTACTCCGCCTGTATCCCGGCAGTTCTTTTCCACATTCTATTATACAGACGGGGGCGTGAAATACAATGAATTTTTTGCCGTTTCCTTCCATATGGACTGTCAGGAAAACGGCCTTTTCCCGCCGGAACCCCTTCCAGACCGGAAGAACTGCTGATCACGAAAAAATACCGGTTGATTTTCTATGGGTCAGCGGGCAGAAACATGCTTTGAGGGCGCCACTCGTTCCCCAGCGGCCGCAAAGTGAATATACAATTCCGCCTGACACTGACAGTATAAAATTATTTAGCCAAAGCAAAAGATGCCTTGCTAAGCAAGACACCTTTAGGAACTCCTTCTGCGCATGGCAGATGAACTACTATTCGTATATGCGATTTTCAATGATTTATCAATGCATCAATAAACAGCGTGTTGTTGTCTGCTTTATTCCGCTTCAGAACCATAATGCAGGTTGCAATGGAAGTTCCAAAGAACAGATTGCTCGGCAGCTGAATGATGCAGTCAATGAAGTTGTTGTCAATCAAATACTGACGGATTTTCTTCTCAGCTCCGCCACGGTACATAATGCCGGGGAAGCAAACGATCGCCGCAGTTCCATTGGTGGCAAGCCACGCCAGGGAATGCATGATAAACGCAAGGTCAGCTTTTGACTTCGGTGCAAGCACTCCGGCAGGAGAGAAGCGGGGTCATTTATCAAAACAGGGTTGTCGTCGCCCTCCCACTTGATAGAATAAGGGGGATTTGAAACGATAACCTCAAACGGTTCATCATCCCAATGCTGCGGATTCAGCAGCGTATCTTCATGGGCAATGTCAAACTTGTCAAAGCCATCGTTTCCGGCTTCGATTTCACCCTCATTGATATAGTTAGTCAGATTTTCAGAAATATAGCGATAGAACATCATGCCCAACACATAAGACTTGAAATCCCATCCATCAACGCTCCCACGCAATTCATCCGCAATCGCCCATATCGCACGATGCAGTTCATCACGCTCCTGCTCTTTTCTTACATCAGCCATTTTCGTTCTCCTTTTCAGCTGGTATAAATTCCAGAATATCATCTACTTTGCAGTCCAGAGCAAAACAAATCTTCTCGATACTGTCCAATGACACATACTGGTCACGCCTTAACCGTGTCAGAATGTTAGGGCTGAACCCTGCCCTTTCGGTCAGTTCGGAAGTCTGGATGCCCCGGTCTATCAGCAAGTGAAACAGCTTTTTATATGATACAGCCATATAGTCCTCCTTGCCATGATAATCACTATTTGATAGTGTATCACGAAAATGTGAAAAATTCAATTTATCGTGATAGATATTAGACAGGAGTTAGGAATAATGCGAAAAAGAAAACGGCTCAATGCAGTAGCTATGACTTACATCGAGCCTTTCTATCTTTTGCAGTTCTGTATAAGCGTAGGTTCGTCATATTGGGTGTGGTATCTTTAACTATGGGAAACTCCGGCTTCCCTCCTCAATATGGTGCCTTTTCATGAAATCCAGAATCTCCGGCGCCCCGAACATCCATTTAATCTCACAGATCTCTCCCGGTCTTGCCTCCGTCAATACCTGCATAAACACTACCTCCCAGCTCCCTCAAACAGCCTGTGAGCCTCCCGCATCTTTTCAGACACCGGCACGCCAAACGGGCATCTCTCCTCACAGCTTTTACAGGAAATGCAGTCGCCTCCATTGGCAGACAGCCCTTCATAGTGAGCCCTGAGGGCTGCGGGAACCTCCGGCTGCATTTTGGCCAGATCACACAGCTTATTCACCATGGCTATGTCAATGCCCTTGGGGCAGGGAGCGCAGTGCCCGCAGTAGGTGCACTGGCCGTAATAGGCGTGGGCAGGAGCCTTGGCGAGAACGCTCGCATAGTCCTTCTCCTCCTCTGTGGCTGTCTCATAGGCCACTGCGCTGTCTACATGCTCCGGGGTGTCAAAGCCCGCCAGTATACTGGCCACTGCCGGCCTTGTCAGGGCATAGTGAATACACTGGACCGGGGTGAGGGCCGTCTTAAAGGGAGAGGTTTCAGCTGAAAAAAGCCTTCCGCCCGCATAGCCCTTCATAACCGTCATCCCCACTCCCAGCTGCTCGCAGAGACTGTAAAGCTGCGCCCGCTCAGGCGCAATTCCGCCCAGTCCCTCCCCGTAATCTTCTCTGAAATATTCCGTCATATCTTCGCTGGCCGGAAGCATGTCGAAGGCGGGATTCACACTGAACAGAAGCATCTCTATTTTTCCGCTCTTTGCCGCGAGAGCCGCCACCTCCGGATTGTGAGTGCTCATTCCAATGTGGCGGATCACCCCCTGAGCCTTCAGTTCAGCCGCATAGGCGTAAAATTCCCCTTCCATAACCTGGTGAAACTCCCTGACCTCGTCTACAAAGTGGAGCATTCCCAGATCAATATAGTCTGTTTCCAGCCTGGCGAGGAGATCGGCAAATGCCTCCTTCACCCATTTCATCTCTCTGGTTCTCACATACTGGCCATTCTGCCAGGTGGCGCCCAGATGTCCCTGAATGATCCACCGCTCCCGCCGGCCTCTTATGGCCGCGCCTATGTTGGAGCGCACCTTTGGCTCCGGCATCCAGCAGTCCAGGATATTAATTCCGGCCTCCTCACACCTGTCCACTACCGCCTTTACTTCCTCCGCGCTGTGGCGCTCCAGCCACTCTGCCCCAAGCCCGATCTCGCTGACCATCAGGCCTGTTCTGCCAAGCATTCTGTACCTCATATCTGTCTTCATTTACACCCTCCTTATCTCCTGGCAGCCCGGCCTCGCAAGGCCCCTCTGCCTGTATCATCCTTCCCCTTAGAGTTCTCCCTCGTTGGCCTCCTCGGCACAGATCTCCTCGCCCTCCATCCGATCCAGAATAGATACCTCCAAAACGGCCTGGGCTGCATTGACGGAAAGCCTTGCAAATTTCCCCTTTTCCGCCGCTGCCCTGCAGGCTTCTCCGTAGAGCTCCCTGAGAATTTCCCGGTTTAGGGCCCCTCCCCTCCAGTGGAACACAAAATACGGCTGCTTCTTCCTCACAACTGCACGGAGCCGCTTATACACCTCCTCTGCCTTTGTGAGAGAAAGCCTCTGCTCCCTGTAATAAAACCTGCCATAATCTGTACAGGCGGGAACCGGATAGACCAGTTTCTGGTGGTCCTTAAATATACGCTTGTCATCCAAATTAAAATAGTCAAAACGCTTTGTTCCGTAACGCCCCAGAGAATTGTCAAAGGTGGCATCCAGATGATACCAGTTCCCTCCCATTTTCAGCACATTCCACGCGTGGCGGTACCTGATTCCCCTGTCCGGGGCGGCCTCGCTGACAGCGATCACACATTCGATTCCCAGGCAGCCGCAGAGGAGCTTTACGGTTTTTGCAATCCCCTCGCACACGCCTACGCCCTGCTGAAGAGGCCCTATAATCTCGTGGGAGTACTGCTTTTTCAGCTTGTCATAGGTGACGTTTTCACAGATAAAGTCATGGACAAACCTCTCCTTCTCCTCCAAAGTCATATTCCCGGCCTGCCTGACAAGGCGGTTCACCCTCCCCTCCAGGGCCTTCTGGTGCTCCCTTATCTTCTTTTTTTCAAACATGTACTCCGGACACATTCTCACATACTGGGAATCTTGCGTAAACCGGTAATGAAAACCCTCCGCAAAAAAGATTTCCGGGTGATCCAGCCTGAGACGGAAAAATACATCGGAAAGCTCCCTGTTTTCCAGCCTCCTCACCGGAAATTCCGGCGAAATATCCTGAAAGCCGGAAAGCATATTCCTGTAGGCCTCCTGCTCATCCCGGCTCATCTGTCTGTAGTAATAATCCTGTGTCATCTTCTCTTCTGCCTTTCCCGGAGCCTGGCAGACTCAGACACCTTTCACAGGCGGTATCCGTCATCCACACAGCCGGCCCAGTGCGGCATCAGGCTCGCTTTACTACGGTAATTTTATCATGCCTCAGTACAAATGTCCATCTCGCCGCCCATCCCTCCTTTTCCTCTTTCTCCTTCCCTCTCCCTTGTAAAGCCGGAAGCTTTTATGCTATACTGAGATAACCCTGCAGGGGCAGGCAGAGTAAAAGCAGCCCGGTCGGCTGCCTCCTTTTTCTGCCCCTGCCTGTTATTAAAAACTGGAGGTATCTGCAAATGAACCGTGAAATTATTATCAGAAAGGAACAGCCGGAAGATTATCTTCGGGTAGAAACGATCATAAGAAAGGCTTTCTGGAATTTATACGTTCCCGGCTGCTATGAACATTATCTCGCTCATATTCTTCGCTCTCATGAAGACTTTATCCCTGAGCTTGATCTGGTCATCGAAAAGGACGGCCTGGTGATTGGCTCTGTCATGTATACAAAAAACAGGCTTATCGATGAAAATGGAGCCGAAAAACAGATCCTCACCTTCGGCCCTATCTGCATAGCTCCGGAATACCAGAGAATGGGCTATGGAAAAGAGCTGATGGAGGTATCCTTCCAAAAGGCTGTCCAGATGGGCTATGAGGCCGTGGTCATCTTCGGAAGCCCTGCCAACTATGTAAGCAGCGGCTTTAAAAGCTGCAAAAAATACAATGTCTGCCTGGAAGGGGATATCTGGCCCGCTGCCATGCTGGTAAAAGAGCTGAAGCCCGGAGCCCTGGATGGGAAAAAGTGGTTTTACTGCCAGAGCTCTGCCTATGACTTAGATATGGAAGAGGCACAGCGGTACGATGACTCTCTCGAGAAGATGGAGAAGGGCTTCCAGCCAAGCCAGGAGGAATTTTATATTTTAAGCAATGCCTCCCTCTCCTGACTTCTTTTCGCTCAGCCGTTTCTGGCAGAGAATCCCCTCCCGGCGGGATACTCTGCCGGCGGCAAACTCTGCATTGCCCTAATGTATTTTTCCTCCATATCTGTCCAGAAGCTCTTTTCCGATTAAATCCCCTCTGCCTTTTTTAACCTCCGGTAAAATCCGGCTGCTGCAATCAGAGAGACTGTGTCAACAATAGGCTGAACCCACATACAGCCATAGAGTCCCAGAAGGCCGTTCATCAGAAACAGGAGGGGAATATCCAGCACGCCTTTTCTGAGTATGGAACAGATAAGAGATTCCTTAAATTTTCCCATAGCCTGGAACTGAATAATCATCGGATAGCAGACAGACATCATCGGCATAGCCGTCACCATCCGACGGAGAAATCCGGTGCTGTAATAGATCGTCTCCGGATCGCTGATAAACAGCGAGGCAAGCTGGGGTGCAAACACTTCGTAGGCGGCCAGACACAGCATGGAAAAGCCAAATGAAACCAGGCAGCCCAGGCGAAAGGCCTTTCTTCTTCTGTCCTGATTGCCCGCCGAATGGTTATAGGCCAAAAGAGGCAGAAGACCGTTGGACACGCCGATGGAAAAGTAGAGGGGAAGCTGATCCAGCTTCTTTACAATTCCCAACGCAGCCATGGCCTCTGTCGCATACTGAGAAACAAACCGGGACTGAGCCGCGATAGCCACAACGGTCAGTGCATACTGGACGGCCGACGGAAAACCTATGGTGAGAATATTTTTTATGTATTTTCCCGCAAACCGGAGCCTGGCCGGATGGATATTCACCACCGTCTGTCCGCGCTTTCCGGCAATATAAATCAGGAAATACAGTGTCGCAGCCATGTTGGAGATGGCTGTCGCCATGCCTGCTCCCGCAGCCCCCAGATTTAAAAACTGAGGGAGCACAAAAACCGGATCCAGGACTATGTTCAGAATTCCGCCCATGGAAACGCCTGCCGCTGCCGCTGCCGCGCTTCCCTCCGCTCTCACGAGATTGGCCAGAAGCGTGTTCAGAATCGTTCCCGGCCCGCCGATCACCACCACCCACAAGGCATAGCCAAACGCAATATCATAAATCTCCGGCGTCGCTCCGCAGAGCACCAGCACCGGATGGGCAAAGAGCAGAAACAGAGCGGAAAAGAACACTGCGCTCAGAAGGCCTCCCCAGAAGGACACGGAAGCAATCCTTCTGGCATCCTCCGGCTGCTTTTTTCCAAGTGCTCTTGAGAGGGCGCTGGCTCCCCCGACTCCGAACAGGTTGGAGATAGCTGTCAGCATAACAAAAGAAGAATATACGACCGTAACAGCAGCCGTCTGATCCGGCTTGTTTAACATTCCCACAAAATAAGTGTCCGCCAGATTGTAGATCAGCGCTATCATCTGGCTTGCAATCGCAGGTACAATCTGCCTGCACACGGCCTGCCGGACCGGCATGTTCTCAAACACTGCAGTCCTGTCTGCTGCCTGTTTCATATGGTTTCCTCCTTAAACATTTTCTGTCAGTTTTTCATCTGTCTTTTTATCAGTCTCTGTGCCTCTATTGTCAAGGATATTCCATAAGCTCTTCTGCAAGTCTCTGTGCAAGCCTCTCGGCAAACCTTCTGTGCCCCTCCCCGGTAAAATGCACGCCGTCATGGGCGAGAGGAATCTCCCAGCCGGAAGCATCTGCAAAGCGCAGACCGTACTTTTCTGCAATCTGTCTGTAAACAGGCCCCAGGGCCTGCACCTCCCTGTCATAGAGAGCCTCCTCCTCCCCATAGCGGCCGATATCCGTCGGCGCAGGGGCAATGAGAAGCACCTTCTTTCCCTCTCCCCTGAACCTCGGATGTTTCAGGATATGCTCCACAAACACTTCCATCTTTTTTCCTATTTCGCAGGCGTCAGGGCGAAATGAATTAAAAATATCATTAGTTCCAAGCATGACAGCCAGAAGAGCAAACGGCGGTTCCCTGTCCATAAGCTGATCAAAGCGCTGCAGAAACCAGCCTTCCGGGATCTCCCGCCCGTTCATCCCTTCATTTGCCGTCTCCCATCCAAAGCGTGCTGCCAAAATTTCCGGCCACCGCTCCTCCTCCCCAAGCCGCCGGCCCAGCCTGGAGCCTGCATCATAGCCATATGTATTGGAATCTCCAAAGCATATCATCCGTCTCATGCTCTGACTGCCCCTCTCCTTTATTATGAAAAAGAATACTTCTGTCAGCCGGCCACTTCTCTACTCCTTTGGAACCTTACCAAAATCTACTTCCCGGCCTATTTCCCACAGATGCTCCATATGCCTCTTGTAGATATCATAGAACTGCTCCCCCTTCCTGAATTCCACATAAAGGCAGTCCGAAGGAGGCACATCAAACAGCAGATGGTTCGCCCCGATCACGCCGTTATCTCTGTCCACGTCCCTGGCTATGATGTTTGTCCACAAGGGTTCCTTTACCTCTTTAACAATAAGATTTTTATTCAGAAACTCCTCCTGATACGTCTTTAACCGCATCAGGGTGATCCTGATCATACTTTTCATTTTATCATATCCTGCCCCAAGCTGTATGCAGTTTTTCTTCAGGCCTTCATTGGAGAGAAGAATGAGCTTTACCTCCAGTCCGCGGCTTAAAAGCTCATGCAGCAGTGTAGGTGAATCGTACAGGGAATTCAGAGAATTCCCTGTAATAAAAATACTTTTCTCTGCCTTCTCAATAAACTCTTTGACAGGCTTTCTCTCTCTAATCCATCCAAATCTCTGTTCATATCTGATCCAGCCTTCTGTCTTTCCTTCCTCGTCTCTTATTTCCTTCCGTTTATCATTGAGAGTCTTTAAAATTGAAGCCTTCAAATCGTCCTTATTGCTCCAAAACATCACAGTTCCATTAGACTTTACCTTTTCCCGAAATTGGTTCAGGCGGGCGATGCCGTCTTCTGTCCGCTCTACCCTGGCTGCCGGTAGCGTATCCGGCTTCTCATGAATGAATGCAAAAACGGGTTTATTCTCTCGTATGGCATAGTCAAATTCCATCTCTGTATAGCCCACAGGCATACCTCTGTCATCTTTCCCCAGTGAACCATATCTTCCTCCCAGTACCAGGAGATAAAAATCACTGTCATCTATGACTTTTTTAATGATGTCCCATTGTTTTTTATCGGAAGCCGGAAAAAGTTCCATACCGGCAGGAAAGCAATCCATTTCCAGAATAGCCTGCACGGCTTCTTTTCTCTCCTCTTTCAAATCCTCATACGTAGAACTTACAAAAACCTGATACCTTGCCTCCATAATCTGTGTATTTCCCCCTTTTTATCTTCTGGCCTTCTAAGCCGTATTTGCTTTTCTCCAGCTCTCAATCCCTCAGCTTTCCTCCATACTGCTCAGCACTTTAGCTTTTACTTGTGGTACGGCGCCCCCTCGATAATCCTGTAGCTCCTGTAAATCTGCTCCAGAAGCACCACCCTCATCAGCTGGTGCGGAAATGTCATTTTGGAAAAGCTCAGTGCGAAATCCGCTCTCTCCATCACCCGCTCGGACAGCCCGAGAGAGCCTCCAATCACAAACTGCACATGACTCACGCCATTGATGCCAAGCCGGTCTATTTTCTCTGCCAGCTCCTCAGAGTCCAGCATTTTTCCCTCAATGGCCAGGGCAATCACATAGGCTCCATCTTTGATGTGGGAGAGAATCCGCTCTCCCTCCCTGTCCTTGATCTGTTCCTCCACAGCAGCCCCTGCCCTGTCCGGTGTTTTTTCATCTGCAACCTGTACGATCTCCAGCTTGCAGTATCTGGACAGCCTCTTCGCATACTCGGAAATCGCCGCCTCAAAAAAGCGCTCCTTAATCTTCCCCACAGCAATCACTGTGATTTTCACACTCTTTTCCTCCCTTTCTCCTGTCCTCTTTTGCCGCTTTTTTCACCGGTCCTCCGATTTCTCCTCTTATCATGGAGATCAGAAGTCCCCTTGCCCTCTCCTGTACTTCTGGTCTGTGGGTTTTGACTCTCTTAACCACCCGGCCTTCGGCCTTCCTCTGAATTTTGTATACAATACAGAGAAATTCTCCGACCTCCTCCCAGGCTTCCCGGCTCTCCGGGATCAGGTCAAGCCCCATCTGAAATACATGGAACATACCGCTGTAGACAGAAGTTCTCACCCTCACCCCGGCCTTTTTAGCCTTTTCTGACACAGAGAGCGTGTCACTGAGCAGCACCTCGTAATCTCCCACCTGCATCAGCATGGGCGGAAATCCCGAAAAATCTCCAAACAGCGGGGACAGATAGGGATCCGCCGGGTCTGCCTCTCCGATATAGCTGCACTGGTACAGCATATTCTCCCTGGAATTTCCAAACAGCGGATCCAGCTCATATCTGCTTTCGTAGGACTCTCCCCCGAGGGTCACATCGGTCCAGGGCGACATGGTGATCACACCGCCGGGCAGCGGCATCCCATGATCCTTCAGATAGTGAACCAGGGCAAGAGCCAGACCTCCTCCTGCGGAGTCTCCTGCCACTGCGATCTTCTCCGGCTCATACTTCTTTTCCTCTAAAAGCCACCTGTAGCCATCCACAGCATCCATCAGAGCGGCCGGGAAGGGATATTCCGGGGCAACGCGGTAGTCCACGCTCAGCACATCTGCCCCGTAGCCGAGCTTTGAATATCTGACGGCAAATCTCCTGTAAATATTTTTCATGGGGCCAATGTAACCGCCTCCGTGAAGCTGCAGAACCACGCGGCCGGTCACCGTATGCTCCAGAGTCAGATACTCCATCGTGCAGTTAGGCGCCTCCACCAGCTCATACACATAGCCCGCCGGACACCGCCAGGCCGGCTCCACCGGATTTTTTCTGAATTCCCCCGTCTGTATGGGCTTTTTCAGGGCTGTCTCCATCACATCGCTCATCATCTCTCTCGTCAGCCTGCCCATAGCGCTTACCTTCGTCCGCCTTTTTCGGTCTTTTCTTACCTTCTCCTCTCTTCTTTCCATTCTATTATCAAAAATCATCAGTCCGCCTGTTCCTTTCTGTTTCCGGGTTCATCCCTCTGCCTTTCCGTTTTCCTGCATGTTCTTCTCCCCCTGAAATGCCAGCGTCCTCCCCCTTTTGATTTTTCCCTTTTATCTCTCTACAGATGGAACCTTCTCCTCAGCTCCCGCAGTACGCTCCTGCTGCCGGCGAGCACCGTAGTGCAAAGCAGAATGAGGGCTGCTCCCGCAGTAAGAAGGGACAGAAATGGGCGCGTCACCAGACCTGCCCCCCAAAGTGCCAGAGGAATGAGGCAGAAAATGGTGATGACAATCTGGTACATAAAATAGCTCTGCCAGTTCAGCCGGTTCACTGTCATCAGTCCGCCCACAGCCGCCACATCAAACAGCAGCAGGCTTGGCACAGCATAGTTAAATGCCCAGCCCTCATATCCCAGGTTCCAGTCAATCAGCACAAGAACTGCAATGGCCCCAAGCGACTGCCTGAATATTTTCCCCGCCAGATTGGAATTTCTGAGCAGAGAAAAACGCACAGTCATGGCCGCATAGGCTATTCCTGCAATGGTTATCACAGACCACCACCGCCCCAGCCAGCGATAGGTAGCTGCATTGGCAATCCCTGTGACAGAGGCGATGATAAACAAGGTCCCGTAAAACCATGGCATCATCTTTCTGATTCTCCCCGTCTCGGCCGCAGCCTCGGGGTAATTTCCCCGATCATAGGGGGAGGCCACAGCCCCGTTCTCCTCCCTTCCTGTCAAAACCCCCTGTTCGTCCAGCCAGCCATAGAAATAGTCCTGAAGCCTTCTGTCCTGGGACGCGCTTGAAAATGTTATGTCTACCTTATCCCCAAAAGCGGCCACTCCGCACTTCACCGGCTGCTTTTTTGAGACGCCGATGATCACGTGAAAATCGCGGATACTGTCCCGGAGTCCCTCCTTCATCTCCACAGCCCCCAGGTTGGACAGCGTCAGCGTATAGGCTCTGGTATTTCTCAGAAAAATCAGCCTGGTTATCCGCGTTTTAAGGGCCAGCGGCGTAATTCTCACATACCACTTCTTCTCCCTGGAAACATTGTAGGAGATGGTCTCCTCCAGGCGCTCCCTCACAATCTTCTCATCCATCTGGCGGCTGACCTCCGAGAGAACCTCGTTAAAATTTTCCGGCTGTCTCTCCTCCGGAAATGAGATATTTGTGACTGCAAAAAAATTGGCCAGCGTGTCTGACTCAAAGAATGCCCTCAGATTAATGGGAAGGTTAACAGCTACCGGCTCCCTTTTTGTCCTGCCCTCCAGATAGACCTGAATGACTGACCAGAGGAGCAGCGCAGCCAGGTACTTCGTCATGCTGACCCCCTCATGCCTGCAGAGAGTTTTAAATCGGTTCAGATCCACATATCCGTGATAGACAGCGGTCTGGCCAAGAGGAAGCCATTTCCCCCGAAGCTGAAAGGCGCTCCTGCCGCCATACCCTCTGTGTTCCCGTTTCCGGTAATGAAGAAGATAGCTGTCAGAAGCGCGGCCCCTTGCCTTCTCCTTCACCGTGCACATCTCATCCCGGGATATGCTTCGCGGGCATTCTGCCGTTCTGGATTGTTCCGGCCCTGCCCCCGGCTTTTCCCCGGGCACATCCTCCTCCAGATAAATTTCCACCAGCCTCTTCAGGAAATTCATGGCCCCCATTCCATCTGTGAGGGCATGAAACACTTCAAAATTGATCCGGGTTCCAAAATAGCTGACCCGAAAGGGATACATCTGATTTTCCTGAGGTTCAATATATTTACATAAAAAGGCCGTCTCCTGCTCCACGGACGGTTCCCGCGTATTTGTTTCAAAGTAGTACCAGAAAAAACCGCGCCGAAGCCTGACACGAAACACCTCAAACTCCGGAAGGGTTCTCATAAGCGCCCTCTGAAGGCCCTCCGGCGAGATCTCCCTGTCTAAAACCGCGCTGACGCGGAACACATTGCTTAGATCCTCTCCTGTTACCATGGCAAACAGCTTTCCCGTATTGTCAAGCCGCCTCCATCCGGCTCCCTGAATCTGCTTTCTTTCTCTGTGCCGCCTCATGAAAACTCCTCTCTGGCTCCTGCACGGATGAACAGTTCCTAAAACTCCAGAAGCATATCATACCAGACAGCATTCCCATGGACAGACTCAGACAGCCCCTGGTTTACATAGCCGAACTTTTCATAGTAATGAATCAGCTTGTCCTTGCATGTAAGGATCATTCCCGCCCTTCCTTTTTTTCTGGCGTCTTCTATCAGAGTTCTCATCAGAAGCTCTGCAATCCCCCTCCTTCTCTCCTGGGGGATCACGTCCAGGCCGAACACGCTCTGATATCTGCCGTCCGGCCTGTGAAGACTGCTGTCCTCATACATTTCATCCCGGATCGTTCTCTCGTCCGTAACGCATCCATTGATAAAGCCCACCAGCTGTCCGTCTTTCTCCGCCACCAGAAAGCTGTCCGGGAATGCCTCGATCCGGGCCCGGAAAGCGTCTCTTCCCGCTGCCTCAGCTTCCGGAAAGCATTCTGCTTCCACTGCAGTCACCCTTTCTAAATCCTCCGGTTTTACCTTCCTTATTACAATATCCATTGTTTCTCCTCTCTTTCGCAGAATCTGCTCTTTTCCGGCCTCATCCTGCTTCCTCCTATCAGAAAATGGCTTCCCCTGTCAGGGCTGCCGCCATTCCAAACAGCCCCCTTACAGAGAGAAAACCCGGCAAAGCCGGGCTCAGGTGCCGGAAAACCGGCCCCTTTGAAATTTATACTTCCGCTGTACCTATCTCCTGTTGCATCCAGCATCGGGACACAGGCCTCTCTCTGACGCCTAAGCTCTGAAATAATATCCCACGCCCCATTTCGTGTGGACATACTTGGGATCGCTTGGACTGGGCTCAATCTTTTCTCTGAGCCTTCTCACATGGACATCCACAGTGCGGACATCTCCGCCTCCCGCCGCCTTATTTCCCCAGACGTATCCTAAAAGCTCCTCTCTGCTGTATACCTTATTGGGATTGCAGACCAGAAGCTCCAGCAGATCAAACTCCTTTGCCGTCAGGTTAATCTCTCTGTCCCCGATAAACACTCTCCTGCTGTCTGTGTCCAGCTTCAGCTCCCCAACCGTTATGGTCCGGCTCTGGGGCTGTGCATCCTTCCTGGAACGGCGTGTGCTCCGCCTCATAATGGCCTTGATCCTGACCTTAACCTCCAATATGTTAAACGGCTTTGTTATATAATCATCTGCGCCGTATTCCAGCCCCAGAATCTTATCCATGTCTCCGCCTTTGGCGGTCAGCATAATAATCGGCATCTCCGAAAACTCCCGGATTGCCTGGCACACCTCAAATCCATCCCTCTTTGGAAGCATCACATCGAGAAGCACAATATCGTACTCCTTTTCCCTGGCCATCTCGATTGCCTCCTCGCCGTCGTATGCACAGTCTACCTCCATTCCCTCCTGCTCAAGGCTGAAACGGATTCCCTTCACAATCAGTTTTTCATCATCTACCACTAAGACCTTCGCCATTTTCCCACCTCTTCACCACGTCCTATACCGTGATACTGTCCTTTATCTTCTGAAATGCAGCCTCCTTAATTCCAGAGACCTTCATGATATCCTCAATCCTTTTAAAGCTGCCATGCTCCTGACGGTAACGGATAATATCGTCGGCTCTGGCCTGCCCGATCCCGGTCAGAGTCATCAGCTCCTCCCTGGAAGCTGTGTTGATATTGACCTTTACCTGCCCGGCTGCCTGGCCCTGTCCGGATCCAGTCTCGGCTGTCTGGCCGCCTGAAATTCCGGCTCCCAGCCCAGGCTGCTGTTCTGAAAGACGCTTTGCCTCCTCCCTGTCCGGAACCTGAATCTTCATTCCGTCGCTGACCTCCTGAGCCATATTCAGGTAATCGGCGGCCCCGTTTTCCGTACAGCCTCCAGCCATCTCGACTGCCTCATAGACACGGCTTCCCGCCGGCATCTCATAGACTCCCGGAAAAACCACCTCGCCGCAGACATGGACAAAAACTGACTCTTCCCGGGCTTTGCTGCTCCCCTGAGTCTTTGTCTCTTCCCCGCAAGGCTGCTGCGTTTTCCCGCTGTCCTGACTCCCAACCCCGGCATCCCTGTCCTTCCGGCTCTCAGACATGCTGTCGTCCTGTTTTCGGGTATCGCCTTCATCTGTCAGAAAGGTATCTTCCTCCTCTGTGTCCAGAACAAACTGCTCCTCACGGACACGGTTCTCCTCCGGCCGGACATACCGGCTTCCGATATAGCATATGCCGGCTGCAAGCACACATATAACAGCCAGGATCACTTTCATCCTGTCTCTCAGCTTCCCATTCTTCATATGTATCGTACCTCCCGTCTGTCTGGCGGAAGATACTGTTATGCCTGTACCCCTATTCTACCTAAAACCCCGTTTAAACACAAGCACTAAATCGTCCATTCAAAGCAGGTTTGTCAGCTTTCCCACCTAAAGATCACAATCCCTGCAATCGCCACGGCTGCCCCGATGGCCTTTCTCCACTCAAATCCTGCCTTGTCCACGCCGAACAGTCCCAGCACCTCTATCCCATACGCCACAAGGATCTGGGCCACCACAATGAGAAGTGCAGCCTTCGCCGGACCCAGAGCGCTCATGCTCTTGATCACTGTGTAGGTAATAAGAGCTCCCAGGACACCACCAATCAGCATATATTTAGGCGTCACCTGCATGAGCCCGCCAATCCTGTCGCGCCCCGAAAGCAGCCAGAATACCACACAGGTGAGAAAGGCTGAGGCCTGTACCCATCCGGCAGACACCCACACACTCGTCTGTTTTGTCACCTCTGTATTAAACACTCCCTGAATGCTCATCAGAGCCCCTGATGCAAGGGCCACGATTAATCCCCACATAAAAAAACCTCCATGGCTTAAGATACCTCTAGTATCCCTCGCCATGGAGATTTTTATGTATGGTTTCCCGCTTTTCCCGCCATGAACTACTGGATGGAAAAGTCCACATTTACATTGGCTTCGATTTCGATTTCTCCGCCCATCACATCGATGCTTCCCGTATCTGCCGCAAGGCCTGCTTCCTCCGCTTCCATCATAAGGTTGGAAGCCTTCGTATAGCGCGGCTGCTGATCAGAGCTCAGCTCATTTATATTTATCACAGCTCCCAGCTGACAGCCGCCTGCCTCAGCCATGGCCTGAGCCTTGATCTTTGCGCTCTCAATGGCCATCTTCAGGGCCTCCTGGTATTTCTCATCAAAGGTACTGCACAGATAGGACACCGAGTCAATCTGATTGGCCCCGGCCTCCACGACTGCCTTCAGGACAGTTCCCGCATTGTCAATGGGGATATCCCTTACGGTTACTCTGGAACTCATCTCATAGCCGGTAACAGTCTTTCCCGAATCCCAGTCATATACCGGATTCAGCCCAAAGCTGGCTGTCTGAATGGAGGACTCTTCAATCCCCTGGGCTTTCAGCGCCTCAATCACACGCTGCAGATCCTCACTGTTTTTCGTCTGGCAGGCCTTGGCATCTTCTGCCTGGGAGTAGACCGTCAGCTGAATCTGCGCGATATCCGGCTCAGCCGTAACGGTCTCTGAACTGTTCACATTGATAATATGAGACTTTGCAGTCTCCACGGTCACTGTCCCTCCTGCGGTTCCCGCTGCGCAGGCAGTGATTCCAAGCGCGCCGGCCAGAACTGCGGCAGCAATCATCCCTCTTTTTTTCATAAAATCCTTCCTCTCTGCATGGTTCATCTTATCTGTCTTTTCCTCTTCTCCATTTCCCCCCTTCCCTCAAAGCACCTTTCCCTTCTGTCGGCTGCTCCTGCATAATAAAAAGACATCTATTCTGAATTTATTATACAAAAAAAACAGAATAGATGCTTTTCTTTTCTCTTAAGCTTTGCTGTCAGATTTCTAAAACCCAGCTCTATAAGCCTGCATTCGTTTCTCTCTCCGCCCGGGCCTGTGCCAGAGCCGCGTTCACGAGGCGCTTTGCAAGCACTGCGGTGGTCACCGAACCGATCCCTCCCGGCACAGGAGTAGCCATAGACGCCTGTTCTCTGATGTCCTCGAAATCTACATCGCCGCACAGATGGCCGTTTTCGTCCACATTGATACCCACATCCACTACAATAGCTCCCTCTCCCACATACGTCCTGTCCACCATTTTGGCGCATCCGGCAGCTGCCACAAGAATCTGGGCGCTCCGGCAGATTTCCGGCAGATCCACGGTTCTGGTATGGCAGACTGTCACCGTCGCATTCTCCTGCAAAAACAGCATAGCCAAAGGCCGTCCCACCACCATACTCCGGCCCACAATCACAGCGCGCCTTCCGGCTACAGGAATATCATTCAGGCGGAGGATATCCATAACCGCCTCAGCCGTGCAGGGTGCAAACCCTGTGTTATCTCCGCTGAACACCTTTGCGATGTTCACCGGCGAGATGCCGTCCAGATCCTTAAGCGGATGGATCATCCGGTCAATATCCTCCTGAACGATCTGCTCAGGCAGCGGTCTCAGGACGAGGATGCCGTCCACATCCGGGTTCTCGTTGATCTCCCGAAAGGCAGCCTTGAACTCCCGATCGCTTATATTCTCCGGAAAGGTATACTTCACCACCTCCAGCCCGAAAGCATCCATTTTCTTAACGGCGCCCTTTTCGTAAGAAATATCATCGGGCCTCTCCCCAACACGGACAATCGCAAGGCGCGGGATACGTCCCAGCTCTGAAAGCCCCTCCTGCACCTGTACCTTCAGCTTCTCAGAAACCTCTGCTCCTCGTAATGTAATCATGTTTTCTCCTCTGCTCTCTGATGTCATTCTCATTTACATTTGCCCGCCTGTATCCCGGCAGCCTGCACTTAAAAGTATCCTGTCCGCCTCCTGCTTTTCATACATTTTCACAGAACAGCCGCTCCGGCCGCCAGTTCCAGCAGATATACGGCCAAAATAGCGGCAAGCGCTACCACCACCAGGCTCTTTCCCCTGTAGCCCAGATATACTGCCACAGCCGTACCTCCGGCTGCAGAAAGAATATGCCCTGTGGAAAAAAATACATCCGGAAACGTCAGTGCCCCCAGCACTGCATAAGGTGTATAGTCCAAAAAGGAACGGATAAAGGGCGACTGAATCTGTTTTCTGAAAATCGTAACCGGAAGCACCCTTGGAATATAAGTCACAAGAGCCATCAGCGCCACACAGATAAGAACTCTCTCCATCTCCATCTTCCTCTACCTCCTGATTTCTGATTCCTTTCTCTAGGAGAGCTCCCTCTCCTTATGTTCCTCTTCCCTGCTGGGAAATACCCAGGCTCCGGCCGCCGCTGCCGCCACTGTGGCAATAATTACTCTGAACCCGTCTGAGACAAAGGCAAACAGCGGTATGTATTTCACTGCACAGTTCACAGCCACTGCCGTCAGAATCACAAAAAGCACAGGAAGCGATTTTCTCGCCGCCGGAATTATCAAGGCGATAAACATGGCATACAGAGCGATTCCCATGGCATTTTGGAGTGCCTGGGGAAGGATCGTAGAAATGCAGCCTCCCAGAAGCGTTCCCAGATTCCATCCCACTATAGGCATGGAGATAAGTCCCAGCATAAAGGGAGCAGTCAAAACCCCTGTCTGCAGAGAGCCGACCACAAATGTTTCATCTGTAATTCCGAAGGCCATCACCAGCCGTTCCAGAGTCCCTGTCTTTTTGTCCAGCTTCTGGGACAGTGAAAGCGACATCAGCATGTACCGGATATTGATGACAAAGGTGGTGAGCGCCACCTCGAAATATCCCGCCCCCGCAAAGATCAGATTCGTCCCTGCAAACTGCCCTGCGCTGGTGAGATTGGTCAGCGAGATCACCACTGCCACCCAGACGGGAAGTCCTCCGGAAACTGCCAGAAAACCAAACGTAAAAGAAACCGGAATGTAGCCCAGACCGATGGGGATTCCGGCTTTCAGCCCTTTCTTAAAATCTCTTTTCCAGTTCATATTTCACTCAAGCCGCCTTTAAATACTCAATAAGTACGTATTATATCGCCAACCGCTCAAAATGTCCACACTTAATCCTCAGCGCATCTGTTTTCTCCTCTGTCATTTTTCCCCGCTGCCGAATTTCTGAGCCCACATCTCATTGAGCCACTGCACGCCGGCCTCTATCCCCTCCTCGGAAAAAGCAAACTGAGTCCTCGTCTTCTGCTCTTCAGGGGTGGCATCAAACCCATAGGGCTCGGGCCATACCGTAACCACCAGCGCTTCCTCCCCGTCAGCTTCCCCCTTTTCCATCCTGTATCTCATTCCCCGCTCGCTCCCTGTAAAATTTTCCTTTTTAAGGAAATTGACCGGCATCACACTCTGTCTTGTAATCATTCTCTTTTTCCCTCTTTTCCTGTACGGCTGTCCCTCTCAGTTTACACTTCCGCCCGGTTTATTTCAAGAAGCAGGAATAATAAAGAATCCTGCTCCGCAGGATTCTTCGCCTGCGGCGGGCCGCAAAAGCGACATTTTCCTTTTCGCCGCAGTGCGATCCTCGCGGAGCGTTTTTTATATAGCAGGAAACGTGGTTTCCTGCTATATAAAAAAGACTGCTGCAACCCGCCCGGCAAAGCACACGTCTTAGATTCATAAAAAACTATAAATCCAATCTGTGCCCTGCCGGTCTGAGTTTACAGCAGTCCTTAAACATTCCTTATTTCATTGTCAGTCAGTCAGGCCGGCTGTCTGTCAGCCCCTTTGTCCCTGTCAGCTATTACTTCTTCTGAACGTACTTCAGACAGTCAAGCGTTACAGCTGAAAGGATAATGATACCTGAGAATACGAACTGAAGGTTTGTATCGATACCAAGGATTGTAAGAGAGTATGTCAGAGCGGTGAAGATAAATACACCAACTACGACACCGGAAATCTTACCAATACCGCCTGTGAAGGATACACCGCCGACTACGCAGGCTGCGATGGCATCCATCTCCCAGCCCTGTCCATAAGCTGCGGAACCGGAACCCACCATTCTGATACACTCCAGCCAGGAGCCGAAGCCGTAAAGAATACCAGCCAGGATGAATGCACCCACGGTCACACGGAATACAGAGATACCGGAAACTGCTGCCGCCTCTGCGTTTCCGCCGACAGCGAACAGGTTCTTTCCGAATGTGGTCTTATTCCAGATAAACCAAACAATAATCACTGCTGCTACTGCCCAGAGAATAATGGTTGGGAATCCGTTAATCTTCGGAATAATCATTCCCGGAATTGAGGATTCGATCGCACCGAAGGATACACCCTTTGTGGAATATGTAACAAGTCCAAAGATTACAAGCATGTTTGCCATCGTTGAGATGAACGGATGCATCTTAAACTTGGCAGTGAAGAAGCCGGCAATCGTTGTGAAGAAGGTACATAAAACCACGCACATGAATAACGCGAAGATGACTCTCACAGGAACAGGTAAAGAGGTGAAGTCAAATACATGTCCGAACACCATACCTGTGTTGATTCCCTGGTGCATGATAATGGTTGCGGTTGTCATACCCATACCAACCATACGTCCGACGGAAAGGTCTGTACCAGCTAACAGGATCAGGCCTGCAACGCCGAGAGCCAGGAACATTCGCGGAGAAGCCTGCTGAAGAATATTCAGCACGTTATTGTAGGTAAGCAGCGGAACGCCCTTTACCATTGGAGTAATGATGCACAGAGCAATGAAAATTAAAATGATTGCAATGTACAGACCGTTTCTGAGCAGGAATGCCCTGCGGTTAAAGGTGTACTTGTAGTTCTCCCATTTCTCTGCCATGGTCTCTGCGAAGGTAAATTTAGACATACGCAGAAGGTCGATCAGGTGATTCCTGTATGCAAATGCTGCATGTCTTCTGTCCTTAATCTGCTGGAAATCTTTCTCAAGCTCCATCTTGGCATCGAAAAGCCTGTTTTTATGAACATACTTTTCGTCCTTAATCTCCTGATGATCTGTAATCTTGGATAAAATATCCTTATGCTGCTTCTCAAGCTCTTCTACATGCCTGCGGTACTTTTCCTGAGCCTGAACCTTTTCCAGCTTACAGCTCTCCACCACATGCTGATAGTAATCCTTGACAAAATTCTCCTTTAAATAAGCTTCAGCATCTGCGATGAGTTTGGAAATCTCATCTTTATTCTTAGCCTCAACTGCCTTTGCCTTTTCCAGTTCAGCTTTGAGCTGGGCAATTTTGGCATCCTTTTCTTCTTTCGTGAAGATACGATCCTTTTTCACTACATCCATGTCATTCTGAAGGGAAAGGACCTTATCTGTTCCGTCTGCTCTGAGGCTGTCGATCTTCTCCTGAATTTTGCCGACATAATCCTCTATTGGCTGGCGCAGCTTCATCTCCTGCTCAGCCGTAAGTATCTTACTGTTTTCAACTGCCATATCTACCAATCTCCCTCATTATAGGTATTTTGCACTGAGTCTTAAAAGCTCCTCCTGGTTTGTCTCCTTCGTGTTGACAATTCCAGAAAGATGACCGTTTGACATAACTCCGATACGGTTTGTGATTCCCAGAATCTCCGGCATCTCAGAGGAAACAACAATAATGGTCTTTCCCTGTTTTGCCATTTTGATAATCAGCTCGTATATCTCATACTTTGCGCCTACATCAATACCTCTGGTCGGTTCGTCCATCATGAATACCTGAGGACTCCTCTCCAGCCATTTTCCGAAGATGACCTTCTGCTGGTTTCCTCCTGAAAGGCTTGAGATCATATCGTCCGGTCCCATGCATTTCGTATGCATGATCTTAATCTCCTGTGCAGTAGCCTTTACCATTTTCTGATCGGAAAGCGCCATACCTACCTTATACTGATCCAGGTTTGCAATCGTGGTGTTAAAGGTAAGGTCTCCCTTCAGGAAGAGCCCGTTCGCCTTACGCTCCTCGGTAATCAATGCAAACCCGTGCTCTATGGCTTCCTTTGCGCTGTTAAAATTCATCAGGCGGTTTCTGAAATAGACACGCCCTGCCGCTCTGGTACGGATACCGAACATCGTTTCCAGAAGCTCTGTACGTCCTGCTCCCACCAGACCGTATAGTCCGAAAATTTCTCCCTCCCGGACATCGAATGAAACGTCCTGAAGGTAGGGTTCAAACTTTGTAGAAAGGTGCTGAACGGACAGAATCACATCCTTTGGCGTATTGTCCACCGGCGGGAATCTGTTCTCCAGTGAACGGCCAACCATGGCTGCAATCAGCTCGTTCATATCTGTCTCTGAGGTTTTCTTCGTCATAACCATCTTACCGTCACGAAGCACAGAAATCTCATCACAGATCTCAAAAATTTCATCCATCTTATGAGAAATATAGATAAGAGCAATTCCCTGCTCCTTCAGCATTCTCATCATTTCAAAGAGCTTGTCAACCTCCTGAACTGTCAGAGAGGAAGTCGGCTCATCCAGAACAATTACCTTTGAATTGTAGGAGATAGCCTTTGCAATCTCGCACATCTGCCTCTGGGATACGGACATATTTCTCATGGGCTGTGTAAGATTCACTGTCATGCCCAGCTTTCTGAACAGCTCTGATGCCTTCTTTTTCATTCGGCCTTCATCAACTACACCTAAGGAATTAACCGGATAACGTCCAAGGAATAAATTATCAATTACATTTCTCTCCAGACACTGATTCAATTCCTGGTGAACCATTGCAATACCGTTTTCAAGAGCATCTTTCGGTCCGGAAAAGCTGATTTCCTTGCCGTCAAGGAAGATATTGCCCTCATCCTTTTGATATGTTCCGAAAAGGCACTTCATCATTGTCGACTTACCGGCGCCATTTTCGCCCATCAGGCCCATGACGGTTCCGCGCTTCACATCCAGATTGATGTGATCCAGAACCCTGTTTCGGCCGAAGGACTTGCTCATACCGCGTATTGATAAGACGATATCATCTTTCTTAT
>ENA-UONZ01000432-UONZ01000432.1-human-gut-metagenome-genome-assembly--contig:-C93old-NODE-432-length-70309-cov-14.505580_pt1 | contig 70309 bp, 58 predicted proteins | sample MGYA00242468_ERZ724015 | MGnify/ENA metagenome assembly ERZ724015
GCTACCTCCACCTTGGCAAGGTGGCGCTCTACCAGATGAGCTACATCCGCATTTCTTTGCAAAAGGTATTATAGCATAATCCCTGGGCTTGTCAAGAGATAATTACACTTTTTCTCAAGGCGGAATGGCGGAAAATATTGAGAAATTTTTCACAAACTTTTCAAAGCTATCCGAGCAATATAGGCCCTTGGGGAGAATAACCTAACAAAATATTTTCATCAAAAGCAGGCAATTTATCCAATTGCCAGCGGCGATTCCAACAGCTTCTGTGAGAGAATGACAAGCAAATATCAAAATTTGGATTAGTCAATTTGCACAATTATGAAGAACTATAGTTGTGCATGTTGCCTTGACAAATGCGCAGTCTGATGCTAGACTAAAGACAACATCAGGAAAGGAATGATGACGATGTTGGCAGCCTATCAGGAAAGAAAATTATATCATGAGTGCAGCGTTAGGGCAATGCAGGAGCTGGCAAGCGAAAAGCGTTTTTCCTGGCGGAAAGTGCGCAAGGCGATCGCGCTGGCTGCATTATTAGGCGCGGAAAGCCAGCTTTATTGAGCCGTTTTTCAGAGCCTTGAAGCTGACTGAGCTGACCCGCGCTTTTTAGGCGCGGGCGTCAAGCGGATAGAAATATGTGAAGCGCCGCATTAGCGGCGTTTCAATTGTAAAAATACGCGGGCGCGGGAATCCCACGCGTTCCGCTGAGGAACCCTAATGATGTATTAGCCGGCTGAAAAGGGGCTGTTGCAAAATGCAAGGCATTTTGCAACAGCCCCTTTAAAAAACGTTTTTGCCTCACGCAGACAAATTTCGGGCTTTGCGCGCTCGAAACCATGGTTTGTCTCATGACGAGTTTCCATAGTGAGCGTTTTGCAATGCGCCCATTTCATTCTGTCTGTGCGGCCATGCAGGCTTTATTTTGTTGCTCGCATTATCGAAAATAAAAAGATACGGTTTTCGGAAACGATATCATTTCTGAAAACCGTATCTTGGCGCGCTGGAAGGGACTCGAACCCCCGACCTTTTGGTTCGTAGCCAAACACTCTATCCAGCTGAGCTACCAGCGCATATGCAGCCTCTTGACTGCCAGAGTATAATACCACATCCTTTTTAAAAATGCAACTCCTATTTTTTATTTTTTACAAGATTTCTTTCTCTTTTTGCCGTTGCCCTCAAAATTCGTTGACAGTATGGACATGGTATACTATAATAAACTGTATTTTTGTTTGCAGGCTCCCTCCTTTTTAAGAGCGGAGATTTGCGCGGGGGAAAGCCATTTTGCTGCGTGCTTTCCTAGTTTTATGGAGGTGCATTCCACATGGTGAAAGCGATTGTCGGTGCAAATTGGGGCGATGAGGGCAAGGGGAAAATTACCGATTTGTTTGCCAGCGAATCGGATATCGTCATCCGTTTTCAAGGCGGTGCGAACGCAGGGCACACGATCATCAACGACTACGGCCGTTTTGCGCTGCACCTTCTGCCCTCCGGCGTATGCTATCAGCACACGATGAATATTATTGGCAACGGTGTTGCGCTTGATATTCCAAAGCTGATTGCCGAAATTAAGAGCGTAACGGATAACGGCGTTCCGGCGCCGCACATCATGGTGTCCGACCGTGCGCAGGTGATGATGCCCTACCATGTGCTGCTTGACACCTATGAGGAGGAGCGGCTGGCGGATAAACAATTCGGCTCCACCAAATCCGGAATCGCGCCGTTTTATTCGGATAAATATGCGAAGATCGGCTTCCAGGTCAACGAGCTGTTTGACGAAGAATATTTAAAAGAAAAGCTAACGCGCGTGCTGGAAGTGAAAAACCTCATGCTTGCGCATATCTACCATAAGCCGTTGCTGGATTTCGAAGAAATTTTCAATACGCTTATGGAGTACCGCGACCTGATCGCGCCCTATGTGGGTGATGTGAATATTTACGTACACGAAGCTCTGAAAGCGGGCAAGAATATCCTCCTGGAAGGCCAGCTTGGCTCCCTGAAGGATCCAGATTTCGGCATTTACCCAATGGTGACCTCCTCCTCGACGCTGGCGGGCTATGGCGCGGTAGGCGCGGGCATTCCGCCCTATGAGATCCGGGAGATCGTCGCGGTGACGAAAGCGTATTCCAGCGCGGTGGGCGCGGGCGAATTCGTCTCGGAGATTTTCGGGGAAGAGGCGCGGCTGATGCGCGATCACGGAGGCGATAAGGGCGAATATGGCGCGACGACGGGCCGCCCCCGCCGCATGGGCTGGTTCGACTGCGTGGCTACCCGCTACGGCTGCCGTGTGCAGGGCGCGACGCAGGTGGTGCTCACGGCGTTGGACTGCCTTGCCTACCTCGACGAGATTAAGGTTTGCACCGGCTACGAAATTGACGGTGTGGTAACGAAGGATTTTCCCGTTACCGCAAAGCTGAAAAAGGCAAAGCCCGTGCTCGAAACCCTGCCCGGATTTAAACAGGAAATCCGCGGCGTGGGGCGGTTTGAAGATTTGCCGCAGGCCGCGCAGGATTATGTGGCGTTTATCGAGCGGGAGATCGGTGTGCCTATCACAATGGTCTCCAACGGCCCAAAGCGCAGTGAAATTCTCAAGCGCAAATAAACTGCGACTTATTCTGAAATAAAGGTGGTCCCCGCATGCATGAAACCATCCTGGTGCTCGATTTTGGAGGCCAATACAATCAACTGATTGCGCGCCGCGTGCGCGAGCAGAACGTCTATGCCGAAGTCAAGCCCTACACGACCCCGCTTGCCGAGATTCAGAAACAGCATTATAAGGGCATCATTTTTACCGGCGGGCCGAACAGCGTGTATGACCCCGCCTCCCCGCACTATGAGCGGGAGATTCTATCCCTCGGCGTGCCGGTGCTTGGCATCTGCTATGGCGCGCAGCTCATCGCTTGGCTGGAGGGCGGGGAGATTGAGGCCGCGGAGAATGGGAGCGAATACGGCAAGGTGGAGGTATCCGCCCGTGCGGGTAGCCTTTTGTTCCAAGATGTTCCGGCGTGCAGCCAGTGCTGGATGAGCCATACGGACTATATCAAAACCCTTCCGGCGGGCTATCGCATATCAGCCGATACGGGTATCTGTCCGGTGGCGGCGATGGAAAACGCGGAAAAGAAAATTTATGCCGTCCAGTTTCACCCGGAGGTTACGCACACGGCCTTTGGCAAGCAGATGCTCCATAACTTCCTGTATGAGATCTGCGGCTGCAAGGGCGATTGGCGCATGGACGATTTCGTCGAGCGATCGATCGAGCGTTACCGCGAGGCTCTAAAGGGCAAAAAGGTGCTGTGCGCCCTTTCTGGCGGCGTGGATTCTTCTGTGGCCGCCGTGCTGCTGCACAAGGCGATCGGCAAGAATTTGACCTGCGTATTCGTCGACCACGGCCTGCTCCGCAAGGGGGAAGGGGACGATGTCGAGCGGGTGTTCCGCGAGCAGTTCGATATGAATCTGATTCGTGTTAACGCGGCGGAGCGCTTTCTCTTGAAGCTCGCAGGCGTGAAGGAGCCGGAGCGCAAGCGCAAGATTATCGGAGAAGAATTCATCCGCGTGTTTGAGGCGGAATCGAAAAAGCTCGGTAGGATGGATTATCTCGTGCAGGGCACGATCTACCCGGACGTCATCGAGAGCGGTATGGGCGACGCGGCCGTCATTAAGAGCCATCATAACGTAGGGGGCCTTCCAGACGACGTGGATTTTCAGGGTATCATCGAGCCGCTGCGCGCTTTGTTCAAGGATGAAGTCCGCGCGGCGGGGCTGGAGCTTGGCATCCCAGCGAATCTCGTCTGGAGGCAGCCGTTCCCCGGCCCGGGCCTGGCGATCCGTATTATGGGTGAAATAACGGAGGAGAAGCTTTCAATCCTCCGCGAGGCGGACGCGATCTTCCGGGAGGAGATCGTCGCTGCGGGGCTTGAAAAGCAGGTCAACCAGTATTTCGCGGTGCTGACGAATGTGCGCAGCGTCGGCGTGATGGGCGACGCGCGGACGTATGATTATACCGTTGCATTGCGCGCGGTGACGACGACCGATTTCATGACGGCCGAGTGGGCGCAATTGCCGTATGAGCTGCTCGCGCGCGCATCGAGCAGGATCACGAACGAGGTGCCAAATGTAAACCGGGTGGTTTATGATATCACGACGAAGCCGCCGGCGACGGTGGAGTGGGAGTGAGAAAGCGCTGTCGGGATAAAAATCACCTGCTCCGCGCGGCGGCGCCGCGTTTCTTCCAGTTGGGCGGGAAGGCGGCTTTGCCTTCGGCAATGGATATAATTTTTATTTATGTGGCAGAGAATCAATTTGATTGCCTGCCACATTTATTTTGGGTTTGGGTGCTCCCTGGCGGAAGGGTGCACTGGAATGACGGCCCCGATGTTTATCATTATCAATCAGGGATCAGGAAGTGGTTCGCAGAGGTGTTCGGAAAATGCATGATGACCTCAAAAAATGAAAGGAAGCGGCTCCCTCTCGCGAAAGAATCAGCCGCTTCCCCAGCCGGCAACTGTCTAAAAGACAATTACAGCGTAAATATTATACCACATATATAAATACTCCCTGCGAAAAATGACGTTGCCGCATCGCGGCAGGAGGCGTTTCGCGCCGACAGGCATTTACCAATGCTTCAAACTTTGTTTGAAGCTATTATACTAGAAATTCAGATACTTGCAAATGATCCTATGTATGCGCATGTGATTTCGTTCAAGGGTTGCACGATTTTTGAAAGGCATTAAAAGCAATAAGCAAAAATGAAGAATGGAACGAATTCTTAGATAACCTGCTGGCTCGCTCCCTGAAAAACCTCCAGGCCACAATGCCGAAAGCAGCGGCAGGAGCAGCCCGACGAAATGCTGGCCGCCAATTTGAACAAAACGGAAAAGGGGATGGTGGAGGAAGTGCTGTTCGAGCTTGGGGTCGCGGCGGATTTATTCGGTCAGGCCCCGCTCAATCAGGTCGGCCACATTCGCAAGGCCAATCAGCCTAAGCTGCCTCAAAAAATTGCGGGTATTCTTTACGATCAATTGTGAAAAGCATCTGACTGTTTTTTCCATCGTTTCACAATCGGTTGCCTGATAGATTTGATAAAACAGAACAGTCCCCTTATCATGCACGCCTTCCGGGCGCGACCCATCGGGGGTCCGAATCGGCGGCAGGGAGCCGTAACGCTCCAGCTTGGGGATTAAAACGGCGTCAAATAAGGCTTTTTGATGGGCCCTCAGCGCGAACAGCAAAACGGACCACTCCGCTGTGGTTTCATTTAACCAATCCTCCCAGCTGTTACAATCCGCGCCGCGGCACCAGTTGTGCGCGGTTTCATGCGCAAGAAGCCTAGCGGCTTCAATCTCATTGCTCCCGATGGAGGAACACCACATCAACCCTTTTCGCTGGTAAGCCGCTTCGGGAATGGAAATCGCCGGGGCGATGCAAGTTACATCTAGAACGGGGAGCTTTTTCTTGCGGAATAAGTTCCCATTGTAATATTCCATCACCTGCTGATACGCGCGCTGCGCGGTTTGGGCGATGGCCGCGATGCTGCTGTCAACGGTATAGATGTTCATATAACGGTTGGAGATCACCTGCAATTTTTCTTTCCGGTAGGCGACGATATTATAGGGGTCAACCCCGTTGGAGCCATATTCCCATGTGCCGTTCTCCCTGTTGCAGGCTGCTTTCACCACAACCCAATGCTGCCCGTGAAGCACAATGATCTTGCCATGGGATAGCCTGACGGATAGCTCCTGTGGATACCAGATGGAATACCAGTTCATTGAAACGATATCTTCCGTGATGATATTGTTCCAATTCTTCCGCTGCGCCGGATCAAACTGCACCGAGCCTTCGTATTCGATCACCGCCTCTTTGACCGGCCCGCTGCCCGTAATCTCGACCCTTTGGGCCAAGGGCCTGAACGGGAGCGAGGCTTCCCCGGCCTTACGGAAGGTAACGGGCACATTTCCGGTGAGAGAGGTGATTGTGAGGTCGTTGTTCAAAGCAAACGTGAGCCGTTTTTTTCTGTTTTGGGGGCATGTGATGTGTGCGTTCGCGTGAAAGCTGCCGCGGCCGAAATCCAAGCGGATTGTCATGGTGCTTTTCATTGACAAAACAAGCCCTCCTTCCTTGTTGGTTGTTTGTACAATAGCACACAGCCATACGATATGCAAGGAGGAGAAGGGCTTGTGCGTGAATTTTGTACCCTTTCCGGGCGGGGTTTCAGCCGCCCGCATATTGCTGGGCAAAAGATTTTTTGCATGCAATTTCTCAATTTTTCTTTCCCTTTCGCCGTTTTTGTATTATGATAGGAAAGGCAACGTTTTAAATCATTACAGTTTGGAGATCATGCAATGGAACGTAAAGTTGGAACCATATCGAGGGGCATCCGCTGCCCCATCATCCGGGAAGGGGACGATCTCGCCCGGATCGTCGTTGAAAGCGTCACGGCAGCCGCAAAGGCAGAGGGCTTTTCCCTGCGGGACAGGGACGTTGTTTCGATCACGGAATCGGTCGTCGCCCGCGCGCAGGGTAATTACGCTTCAACCGCTGACATCGCATCCGACGTGAAGGCAAAGCTTGGCGGCGGCACGATCGGCGTTCTTTTCCCGATCCTTTCCCGCAACCGCTTTGCCATCTGCCTGCGCGGCATCGCGCAGGGCGCGCAGAAGGTGGTGCTGATGCTCAGCTACCCGAGCGATGAAGTCGGCAATGAGCTAATTACGCTTGACCAGGTCGATCAGGCTGGCGTGAACCCCTACAGCGACGTGCTGACGCTGGAAAAATATCGCGCGTTGTTTGGGGAAAACAGGCATCCCTTTACAAACGTTGATTATGTCCAGTATTATGGCGATCTGATCCGAGAGGAAGGCGCGGAATGTGAAATCCTGTTTGCAAACGACCCGCGCGTCATTTTGCAGCATACGCAGGATGTGCTTTGCTGCGATATCCATACCCGCGCACGCACCAAGCGCATCCTGCGGGAAGCGGGCGCGCGCCGCGTGTGCGGACTGGACGATATTCTAAACGCGCCGGTGAATGGCAGCGGCTGCAATGAAGCATATGGTCTGCTCGGCTCGAATAAATCCACGGAAAACACGGTCAAGCTGTTCCCACGGGATTGCGGCGGGCTGGTGCTCGATATCCAGAAGGGCCTTCTGGAAAAGACAGGCAAGCAGATCGAAGTGATGGTTTATGGCGACGGAGCGTTCAAAGATCCGGTTGGGCGGATCTGGGAGCTTGCCGACCCCTGCGTATCGGTTGCGAACACGCCGGGGCTCGAAGGCACGCCCAATGAGATCAAGCTCAAATACCTGGCGGATAACGATTTTGCGGATTTGTCCGGAGACGCGCTGCGGCAGGCCGTTGAACAACGCATTCGGGAGAAAAAGGACGATTTGGTGGGCGACATGGCCTCTCAAGGCACGACGCCCCGCCGGATTACCGACCTGATCGGCTCGTTGTGCGACCTGACGAGCGGGTCGGGGGATAAGGGAACGCCGGTTGTGCTCGTGCAGGGGTATTTTGATAACCTGACGGATTAAACGGATTTGTCTCTTGATTTTTTTGTTTTGGTTTGCGGCGGGCAATCAAACCGATTGCCCGCCATTTGTATTTCAGGTTATCGCGTAGGGCGAAATGCGGCGCTTCAACGGTCTCGACCACTTCATTGAAGGAGTCCAGCTCGGTGCACGGCGGATTCTCAAAACCTTTCTCCTCCCACAGCAGAGTGCCGTCCGGGATATTGACTGAGAATATATTGTCTTGAAATGGTTTGATTTGTGGAAAACGAATGCTTTTCAGAAGAAATAATCTGTGGTATACTAAATACGATTTTTTTAAAATTATCAGCAGTTGGACATGCCCGGGTAAAACAATGAAACGGCCGGTTCGGAAGTCCTGGCTTTCTCCCAGGCAAATCTACAGCGAAGGGAAGATCCTACTTGAAGATTAGAATTGGTATTGCAGGATATGGCAACTTAGGCCGCGGTGTGGAATGCGCCGTGCATCATGCGCCTGATTTGGAGTTGGTCGCCTTGCTTACCCGGCGCAACCCCTCCTCCATCAAAACGCACACGGGCGTGCCCGTTTACCGTATGAGCGACGCTGCAAAACTTCGGGATCAGATTGACGTGATGATCCTCTGCGGCGGCAGTGCGAACGATTTGCCGGAGCAAACGCCGGAGCTTGCGCAGTATTTCAACGTGATCGACAGCTTCGACACCCATGCAAAAATCTCGGAGCACTTTAGCCGGGTGGACGCGGCCTGTAGAAAGGCCCATACCATCGGAATTATCTCCGTGGGCTGGGATCCGGGCATGTTTTCTCTCAACCGCGTTATTTCCCAGGCAATTCTGCCGAACGGGAAAGACTATACCTTCTGGGGCAAGGGCGTCAGCCAGGGGCATTCCGACGCAGTGCGCCGCATTGAGGGCGTGAAGGATGCCAGGCAATATACCATCCCCGTGGAAGCTGCGCTTGAGCGGGTGCGCAGCGGGGAAAACCCGACGCTCACCACGCGGGAAAAGCACACGCGCGAATGCTTTGTCGTTGCGCAAGAGGGTGCGGATCGCGCCAAGATTGAGGAAGCGATTAAGACCATGCCGAACTATTTTGCGGATTATGATACCACCGTCCATTTCATCAGTGAGGAAGAGATGAAGCGAGAGCACAGCGGTATTCCGCATGGAGGCAGGGTGTTCCGTTGCGGCGCCACGGGCTGGGAATCCGACTCACCGGACGGGGATCAGCTTCCGAACCATCACATCATCGAATATAGCTTGAAGCTCGATTCCAACCCGGAATTCACCTCGAGCATTTTAACTGCTTATGCAAGGGCTGCCCATCGCCTCCACCAGGAGGGGCAGACCGGCTGCAAAACGGTGTTGGATATCGCCCCTGCTTACTTGCACCCGGCTTCCGCGGAGGAGCTGCGCGCCACGCTGCTGTAAGCAAAAAGCAATTGTTCGTATCCATTTTGTATTGAGATAGAAAGGTTGTTGCCCGCATGAAGCAGGATATGATTGTCATTTTAGACCTCGGCTGCACCGAAAACACCGCCACCGCCCGTGCCATCCGCGCGTTGGGCGTATACAGTGAAATTTATCCCCACGACGTCACGCCGGAGGAGCTTGCTGCTCTGCCAAACGTGAAGGGCGTGATTCTCAACGGCGGGCCGAACCGCGTTGTGGACGGTGTTTCCATCGACGCAGCGCCGGAGATTTACGCTTGCGGCCTGCCTGTGCTGGCCGTCTGCCACCCGGCGGCGCAGGCGCATACGGATCGCGCGCAGGTTTTTGTGCGCAAGGAGCCCTGGCCGCAGGAGGAAGCAGCTGTGAAAAAGGAGCTGGAAAGCTTTGTTTTCGGCAAATGCCAGGCGCAAGCGAACTGGAATATGGAGAATTTCATTGCGGATCAGATCGACCTTGTCCGCCGCCAGGTGGGTGATAAAAAGGTGTTGCTCGCGCTCTCAGGCGGCGTAGATTCCTCGGTGGTCGCCGCACTGCTTTTAAAGGCGATCGGCAATCAACTGACCTGTGTGCATGTCAACCATGGCCTGCTGCGCAAGGGCGAGCCGGAGCAGGTGGTTGAGGTGTTCCGCAATCAGATGAACGCAAACCTTGTCTATGTGGATGCGAGCGAGCGTTTCCTCTCAAAGCTCGCGGGTGTGGCTGATCCGGAGCAGAAACGCAAAATTATCGGCGCGGAATTTATTCGTGTGTTCGAGGAAGAGGCCCGCAAGCTCGAGGGAATCGATTTTCTTGCACAGGGCACGATCTACCCGGATATCGTCGAGAGCGGCACGAAAACCGCTAAAATGGTCAAATCTCATCATAACGTTGGCGGCCTGCCGGAGGATTTGGCGTTTGAGCTCGTTGAGCCGCTGCGCCAGCTCTTTAAGGATGAGGTACGCGCTTGTGGCGTGGCCTTGGGCCTGCCAGACAGCATGGTCTACCGCCAGCCTTTCCCGGGCCCGGGCCTCGGCGTGCGCTGCCTCGGCGCGATCACGCGCGACCGGTTGGAGGCCGTGCGGGAATCCGATGCGATTTTACGCGAGGAGTTTCACAATGCAGGGCTCGACAAAAAGGTGTGGCAGTATTTTACCGTCGTGCCGGATTTTAAATCCGTAGGCGTGCGCGATAATGCCCGCAGCTTTGAATACCCGGTGATCCTGCGCGCCATCAATACGGTGGATGCGATGACGGCGGAGATTGAGCGCATTGATTGGGCGGTGCTCGAAACGATCACCAAACGCATTCTAAGCGAGGTGGCAGGTGTTAATCGCGTGTTGTATGATATCTCACCAAAGCCTCCGGCGACGATTGAGTGGGAATAAGAAATATTTATCTTGACACTATTTTCTTCGGTTCAACAGCCGGAAAAGTGGTTGAACAGGAGAGATTTCTTCCCTGTTTGATAGCAGATTGATAGCACTTGGCAAATCGACCTTTGCTGATTTATCAACAGGTAACGACTGGTTTACAGGTGTGCTGAAAAACTTATCTATAGAAAAAGGTCTAACCGATTTTTGCAAGTCGGTTAGACCTTTTTTCACTTGTCCTTTTTCAGTTTCTCAGTCAGCATATCGCTCAACCCCTGTGGGATGACTTTTGCCCAGATACGGGTAGTGTCATATTCAGGATAACGGTAACGCCAGCGGTCATATTCCTCCTTGGAAATTTCGCCTGCCTCCAGTCTGGCAGCCTGTTCCCGCCATGCATTTAAGGAGCGCCAGAGTTCTTGAGCATCTCGTCCCTTAGATGGGGCAACGCACAGGCAAGGCTCCCCGTCAATCTCTTTGACAGTCAGCCCATACCGATCTTCCAAAGTAAACAGGGTGTGCATCAGGCCGAGATAGGAGTCAATATCCGGCACAGACAGAGCCAGCGGCGACACATCCAAAGTATTTGCCAAAGCTGCGGTCATATCCGCTTTGGGAGTTCTCGTCCCGGTTTCATATTGAGCAAGGCGCACATCCGCAGATTTCTCCGGGAAGCCCACCTGTGTGCCGAGGTACTTCTGGGTCATGCCTCGCAATTTACGGAAAAACTGAATCCGCTCACCAACAGCCATAACAGCCAACTCCGTTCTATGGATATTCACATATACAGCATAACAGATATGTTTAGGACAGTCAAGAAAAATTTAAACAATTTTATTTAATATTTTTCTGCAAACCGCTTGACTTTAACTAACATGCTTAGTATAATGAAGATGATATAAGCAAATAAGTTTAAGTCACAGAAATTTTACAAATTAGATACCCACCAAATGGCGAAAAAATGTCCGTTGTAAGGTGAGAGGGGGGATTTTACACACCACAAAACTGAATGACCGTCCGACAGATACTTTCTCCGGGGAAGCAGGCGATGACAGGAGCGTGCCAAGGGGAAAAGAAAACGGCACAGCGCCGGAAAGGGTTGCCTGCCAGAGTCTGAAGGTTGAAACGGCACACAGGAAACGATTACGACAGGGAAAGGAAGGTATTTTGTCTATGGCAGGGCAGATTTTTATGCGAGTGAACGAAGTAGCAGAGGAATTGGGCGTTTCCGTTCCTTACGCCTATAAACTCATCAAAAAAATGAATGAGGAATTGAAGCAAACCGGCTGCATCACAATCTCCGGCAGAATTGACCGTAAATTTTTTCACGAGAAATTCTACGGTACGAGAAGCCAGACAGAAAGGAAAGGTGATTGACTATGGCAGCGTTCAAAAACAAGGATAACGGCACATGGTATGTGCAGTTCCGCTATACCGACTGGAAAGGTGAGCGTCAGCAGAAGCTCAAGCGTGGATTTGCCACGAAAAAGGAAGCCCAAGCGTGGGAACGGGAGTTCCTTATGGAGAAACAGGCCGACATCAATATGACTTTTGAGAACTTTGTAGGGCTTTATGAAAAGGACATCAAACCCAAACTCAAGCTGAACACCTGGATGACCAAGGAGAGCATCATCCAGAAGAAAATCCTGCCCTATTTCCGCAAGCGCAAGCTCTCGGAAATCACGGCAAAAGACATTATCGACTGGCAGAATGAGATCAGAGGGCTGACCGATCACAACGGCAAACCGCTGTCTGCCACTTATCTGAAAACCGTTCACAACCAGCTTAGCGCCATTTTTAACCATGCGATCCGCTATTACGGCTTACAGGTCAATCCGGCACAGCGGGCTGGTAATATGGGAACAGAGGAACGGCGAGAAATGTTGTTCTGGACAAAGGAAGAATACACGAAATTTTCCGAGGCGATGATGGACAAACCCATGTCCTTCTACGCTTTTGAAATGCTCTACTGGTGTGGCATCCGGGAGGGGGAACTGTTGGCGCTAACTCCTGCTGACTTTGATTTTGAAAAAGGAACGGTGTCCATCAATAAATCTTATCAGCGGTTGAATGGGCAGGACATTGTTACCACACCGAAAACCAAGAAAAGCAACCGAGTGATTCAAATGCCACAGTTTCTGTGCGAAGAAATGCAGGACTATTTGAAGCAGCTTTATGGAGCAGAGCCTGACAGCCGTATTTTTCCTGTCAGCAAATATTATCTCCATCATGAGATGGACAGAGGATGCAAGGAAACCGGAGTAAAACGCATCAGAATCCACGATTTGAGACACAGCCATATCTCTCTTTTGATTGACATGGGCTTTACCGCTCTGGCAATCGCTGACCGTGTGGGGCATGAGAGCATCGACATCACTTACCGCTATGCTCACCTATTTCCCACAAGGCAGAGTGAAATGGCAAACAAACTGGATTCGCTGCGAACCGAGAAAGGAGCGTAAATTATGTCGCTGAAAAATCTTGACAGTCACAACCGTTGGCGGAACAAAACAGTTGCTTTCCGGGTATCGCCGGAGGAAGATGCACAAATCGAAACCTTTGTCAAGCTTTCCGGGCTGACGAAGCAGGACTACATCACCCGCCGCTTGACCTGTAAGGATGTGGTGGTACAGGGCAATCCGAGAGTTTACAAGGCGCTGCGTGACCAGCTTGCCGCCGTGCTGGACGAGCTGCGGCGTATTAAGACGGGCGGCAGCGTGAACGACGAGCTGCTGGACGTGGTTGAAATGATCGCCGCCATCATGGACGGCATGAAGGAGGAAAATGCCTATGGAGAATGAAAATAGCAAAAAGAAAACGACCGCCCCGGATACATCTGTTGGCGCAGATGATGGGCAGCCGCTTCACAATTCAACTGAGAACAGTATATCCGCTTTTGAAGAAGAAATCAACGGTGATTTTCAAAACAGCGAGGAAAGTCTGGATGAAATCTACCGCAGGATGCAGCGTCTGACCAACCCGCATTATCTGCACACGATCTCCATGACAGAGCTGTACCAGACCGCGTATCAGAGCCGACCGCCGATCATCGACGGCTTGCTCTACGCTGGCGCATACATTCTCGCAGGTGCGCCGAAGATCGGCAAGTCGTTTCTGGTGGCGCAGATCGCCTACCACGTCAGCACTGGCAAGTCGCTGTGGGACTATGAAGTTCATCCCGGCACGGTGCTGTACCTTGCGTTGGAGGACGATTTTCAGCGCATCCAGAGCCGAATGTTTATGATGTACGGCATCAACGACACCGACCGACTGCACTTTGCAACCGCTGCGGGCAAGATCGGAAACGGGCTGGATGAACAGCTTGAGAATTTCGTGCGGGAGCATCCCGACACCAGACTCATTATCATCGACACCATGCAGAAAATCCGCGAGGTTGGCGGCGAGGCGTACAGCTATGCCAGTGATTATGAAATCATTGGTCGGCTCAAGCAATTTGCCGACAAGCATTGCATCTGCGTCCTGACCGTCCACCACACCCGCAAGCAGCCTGCCGGTGACAGCTTCGAAATGATCTCCGGTACAACAGGACTGCTCGGCTGCGCAGACGGGTCGCTTCTCATGCAGAAGAAAAAGCGCACGGCGCTGGAAGCAACCATTGATGTGGTGGGACGGGATCAGCAGGATCAGATTCTCTATCTGAAAAAAGACCCGGAAACACAGATTTGGGAATTGGAGCGCATGGAGAATGAACTTCACAAAGAACTGCCTGACCCGATTCTGGAAGCCGTGGCAAAGCTGGTAACGGAGCCGTGGTGCGGAAGCCCCACGGAGTTGGCAACGGCGCTTCAAGCCGGTATGCAGCCCAACACCCTGACCAAACACCTGAATGTCAACGCCGGGAGGCTGTTTGAGGAATATAGCGTTCAGTATGAAAATGGCAGGAATCACGCCGGAAGGAAGATCACGCTGACCCCTGTTTCGGAGAAAGCGTGACGATGGTGACGGTCGTGACGGTGATTTTGGCGGTGTCTCAAACACCGTCACCATCGTCACGACCGTCACGGAAAGGAGTAGAGCAAATGAAGAATGTGCAAATTTCCTATGACCTGTTCGTGGATTTGGTACTGTACCATCTGAACGGCGAGGACGATTTTGACGGGGACATCCGGCGGCGGTTGGAGCAAAAACTGGATGCCATGCTGAACCGCCAACTCTATTCGCAATACAAAACCGCACCCACCGAAGAACAGCGGGAACGGGCAAGGCAGGAATATCTTGACCGCCGGGGCGTACCCGAAAGCTACCGCTGGACTGCCTCTCCCTGGAAACGGTAACAGGAGCGTGCCACGCTCCTGTGGCTGGCAGACAAAGCAGAAAGCTTTGCCTGCGCTCCCCACGCAGCTCCCGTCCCCATCAAAAAATCCGCAGATTTTGAGATGGATGTGGGCGGAAGATTGCGAGCAAATAAGATTTGCGAACAAGCTGCTGTCCACGCTGTTTTTGCGGATTGCGGCTACACCACCAAGCCGGAAAAACGGCAGAGGCATCCGCAGATGCCGCATCCCCCCTCGGAGAGCCCACGATACTTTGCAACCGCAGGATGAAAGTATCATAGTGGGTTATTACACTTCCGCAGAAGTGTTCCCCCGAAACGCTGCCCGCACCACTGACAAAAAATACAGGAGGAAAATGCCTATGGCAAGAGGCGATGGTGTTCACCGTACCAGCGCAAGAAATATGAGAATGACAACCGATAAAGTAATGAACGCTCAGGCTCACAATGAACGGGAAAAAGAAAGCTATGTTAATCAGGATATTGTGCCGGAAAGACAATGCATGAATGTCCACTTCAAAACACCAACGGACAGCTACACAGCCATGTTCGATCAGATGGTGGCAGACGGCATAATTTCCACCCGTGGCCTGAAAGCCGGTGCGGAAAAATTCGGCGAGTTGATTTTTGATGTCAATTCCGCTTATTTTTACAACCACGGCGGTTATGACTTCGCAAAACAATTTTACCATGACGCCTACCAGAGCGCAATCAACATTGTGGGCGGCGAACAGTATATCCTGTCGGCAGTCATGCACGCTGATGAACGCAACCGGGCCATGTCCGAGGCGCTGGGACAGGATGTGCATCACTACCACCTTCATGTGGTCTATATCCCGGTAGTGGAGAAGGAAATTCGCTGGTCGAAGCGATGCAAAGATGAAGCCCTTCGTGGCACTGTCAAGGAGCGTATCATGCAGGTCAGCATGAGCAAAAAATGGGAATCAAAACCGGCGCATGATGAGGATGGGCAGGTGCTGCGTTCCAAGTCCGGTAAGCCGGTTTTGAAAAAATCCTATTCGGTGTTGCAGGACGATTTCTTCCACCACATGAGAGCTGCTGGATATACCGATGTGGAACGGGGCGAGCGTGGGAGTTCGGAGGAACATCTGACCGTCACCCAGTTCAAGGTGGAGCGTGAGCAGGAGCGCCTTGCCGGTCTGACGGAGCAGACGCAGCAGAAAGCACAGGAAGTAGCTTCTCTGGAAAAGAAGATGCAAAAAATGCAGAGGCAGCAAACAGCTGTTCAGAAAATAGATCAGATTGATGCCAAACCTGTGCCACTGTCCTCCAAAGTCATGCTGGAACGCTCGGACTACGAGACACTGACAGCGGCCGCCAAAAAATACATCACACAGGAAAAGCGGGAATCCAGACTGCAAAAGGCGCTGGATGCCGCCAGCAAGTTGATTGGTGAGTTGAAAGCACAGGTGGCTGCTTTGACCGCTGAACTGTCCAAGTACAAGTCCGTCCGCAGCAAGCTGAATTCAGTTAGCTTGGAGCATGAAAATGAGGAATTGCGAAGCAAAGTCCAGCAATACGAAAGCGTGATTGACAGGCAAAATCTGTGGCATTTATTTGGCAGAGGGCATGTGAAAACCCATTCAAGGGATGATGCCCGCTGATTCCGTGTAGAGCCGGAAAAAGCAGAAAATATCCGCTGGGAGCATTCCAGATGAAGTCCACATCATTTGAATGCTTTCCATCGGAAAATCCGCCCACTTTTTCGGCTGTTGAGCCGTGAAAAACTTGCGAAAATCAGGAGGTTTTATGAAAACAGGTCTTTCAAAAAAGCAAAAGGCTACGAATATCTATTTTAACGAGGATAGCCCCATCATTGAGGTCTGCACCTATAACACCGATCTCAAAAACAGGCTGACCAAGTATGCCGCACAGTACCCCAGCGAGTGCAAGCTGATAGATGATGACAAGATGGGCTGCATGACCTTTGAAATCAGTAAAGGGCGGTTTGGATTCAAGTTGACCGCACCGTACAGCGAGGAACGCCGCAAAGCTGCCGGAGAACTGGCGAAAAAGCACGCCGAAAATCTGAAAGTAAAAGAAAAGTAATCCTACATCCGCCGCCCGTGGGAGAAATCCTGCGGGCGGCGTTTTTATTTGGATGAATGAGAGTTTACAATTTCACTATTGCGCTATGAATCCAAATGTGCTATGCTGTCCTTAAATTCAGCGAACACAGAATTATATTCAGCAATTCCGATGCGTGAGATTTGCTAATGGAGTGGAAAAGATGGCTGTTAGTTATAAAAAACTGTGGAAACTGTTGATCGACAAAGACATGAAGAAAAAAGACCTGTGTGCCGCTGCCGGAATCAGTCATGCTTCCATGGCAAAGCTTGGCAAAAACGAGAATGTTACAACTGATGTGCTGGTGAAAATCTGTACCGCACTGCAATGCGATATTGGTGATATTATGGAATTGACTACCGAAAATTCCAAGTAAAAGGAGGCGAGTACATTGGCAGAACAAGTGGTTAGAAAATTAGCATCTGTTCAAGCCAAGCCCGTTTTGAAATGGGCTGGTGGAAAGACACAGATGTTAGGCGATCTGTTGCCTAAAGTACCAGCCTCTTATGGTCGGTATATTGAACCGTTCTTTGGGGGCGGTGCGATGTTCTTTGCATTACAGCCAGAGAACGCAATTATTGCAGACAGCAATCCTGAACTTATCAACATGTATCGGCAAATTGCCAATCATGTTGAAGATGTTATTCATTATTTGAGAACATACGAAAACACTTCGGAAATGTTCTATGCGGTTCGAGGACTGGACTGGACAAAGCTGCCTCAGGCAGAAGCTGCTGCGAGAACGATCTTTTTGAACAGGACTTGCTTTAATGGCTTGTATCGTGTCAATAAGCAAGGTCAGTTTAATGTTCCTTACGGAAAATATAAAAATCCTAAAATTTGTGATGAAGATGGTTTGAGAGCAGCCTCAAAAGCTTTACAGAAGGCTGACATCATTTGCGGCGATTATCTTTTGATTCTGGAACATTATGCTCAAGCCGGAGACTTCATCTTCCTCGACCCTCCCTATCTGCCAATCTCTGAGTATGCCGATTTCAAGCGGTACACAAAGGAACAGTTTTACGAAGAAGATCATATTGAGCTTGCCAAGATGGTTATGACTTTACATGAAAGAGGTTGCCATATTATCTTGACAAATTCAAACCACCCGCTGGTACATGAACTGTATACACCATTTACGATTGATGTTATTCAGACCAAACGCCATATTTCCTGTAATGGCAGCACTCGAAAAGGTGAAGATGTCATTGTTACGATTCCTCCGAAGCAGCGCACTTTGATTAAGTTGCTCCCACAACCATTACCCAAACAGGTTGCCGCATATCCTCCCACTCGCTTTATGGGGTCTAAGAGTAAATTGCTCTCTGAAATATGGTCTGTAGCATCACAGTTTAATGTAAATACCGTTGTTGACCTTTTCTCTGGCTCTGGCGTTGTTGGTTATATGTTCAAAGCGCAGGGCAAGGCAGTAGTCAGCAATGACTATATGGCGATGTCTGCCACATTTACAAAGGCAATGATTGAGAACAACTCTGTCACACTGCCAATGGGTGAGGCTAAAGAATTACTTGTTGCTCATAAGGAATCCGATCATTTTGTAGCTTCAACTTTCAAAGGCCTTTATTATACGGATGAAGAAAATGATTTGATCGACACCTTGCGTACAAATATCGCTGCAATCCGGGATCAATACAAGCACGCCATCGCAATGACTGCGCTGATTCGTGCTTGCACCAAAAAGCGTCCTCGTGGCATTTTTACCTACACCGGGCAGAGATATAATGATGGTCGCAAGGATTTACAGAAAACGCTTGCACAGCAGTTTTTGGAGGCTGTCGAAGCTGTCAACAAGGCTGTCTTTGATAATGGGAAAATCAATCGCTCTAAGCATGGCGATGCAATGGATTTGAGAGTGGAACAGGCAGATTTGGTATACATCGACCCTCCGTATTATTCACCGCTCTCTGATAATGAGTATGTCCGTAGATACCATTTTGTAGAAGGACTTGCCCGTGACTGGAAAGGCGTAGAGATTCAGGAGCATACGCAGACGAAAAAATTCAAGTCTTATCCCACGCCATTCTCTACCAGAAAAGGTGCAGCAGATGCGTTTGATCGTCTGTTCAAGAAGTTTGCAAGTAGCATCCTCATTGTGTCCTATTCCTCAAACAGCTTGCCTACACAGGATGAAATGGTAGCGATCATGGCTAAATATAAATCTCATGTAGAGGTTATACCTGTAGATTACAAATATTCCTTTGGTAATCAGAATGAAGCAAAAACCCACAGGAATACCGTACAGGAATACCTTTTTGTTGGATATTGATAGGGGGCTTTCGTATGAGCGAACAAATCAAAATATGGCTGGTGGGCAATACTGGTCTGCGTAATCCCAATCGAATCCAAGAAGGATTTTCCGTATTTGCCAACTCCGCATTTGTTGGGCATCTTCATGGCCGTGATAACGAACTTGGATTTATGAATCTGCTCGACGAAAAAGGCATTATTCAAAACGAGGAGGGCAAGGACAGCTCCGGCAGCCACGCTCGTAAATGGAGGTTGATGTTTGCAAAAAACGGCCTGATCTATCCTCAGATTCAGAAGAAAGATGGTCGGCAAGAAGATTTAGGCCCACTTGACGATATTACACCTTTTGGTAGGTCGTTCTTAAAAGCAGATACATATCCTGCGGTGCAGGAATGCTATCTCCGGGCTATGAGCGTGGAGCAATTTCCCATGCCGGATGGCGTACATTACTTCTCTCCTCTGAGATGGCTCTTGGCAATCATGCTGGAACTTGAAAAGCGGACAGGTTCATCTGAACTTAGCCGAATCGAATTTGCCCTTTGGGGTCATACCACAAATCCCAGCTATAGTTTGGAAGAAGTGGTAGACAACATTCTTGATTTGCGAAAGCGTAGAGCTGTTGCTCCGGCGAAGCGCCCATTTGATAAAAAAGAGATTGCCAAACGAGGCGAAAGTTACGACAAAAAGCCAGATAATTTCTTGGATTACAGCGACATGAATATGAGATACCTCCGCATTTCTGGCGTACTTCAGCGCAAAGGCAGAGGTCTAATAATCGTACCCACAAAGCATGTCTTAGCAGAAAAACTCGCAAAGTCTACCGCAAACGCAGAACCTATTATGGAACAGTATAAACTGCTCTGCGCTGGTGCGCCTTTGCCCACAGATAGTGTGGATGTCGCTAAATCCCTGTTGGATGATCTCATCAAACAGATGAAGGAGCGCCATATTCTCTTTGATATCTCCGATCTGCCTTTGAATACTCCCGCAGAAGTCAATATCGCCCGGCAGCGGCTTGAAAATATCCTCGCTCAGACGGACGAAATTCAGTATGCCAGCGATCAGTGCAACCAGTGGGAAGAAATCAGAGATTATATGACTCTGCTGATAAAGGGCGGCGGGAAGTTAGTATATGACGAAGATAACGCCATAGAAGTTCCCAAGGATGAAACTCCCGCCTACCTCGAATGGACACTCTGGCGTGCTGCCTTGGCGATTGATCACATGGTCAATAAGCCGTATGAAGTCCGTGGATTCAAACTGGATTCTGACTTTATGCCTGTTTCGGCTGCTGGCGGCGGCAAGGGTGATCTGTATTGCGAATTTAATGATTTCACCATTTTGACAGAAGTGACTATGTCCACATCCTCCCGTCAAGAGGCAATGGAGGGTGAGCCTGTCAGACGCCATGTATCTGACGCTGTTCTGAAATATGATAAGCCCGTCTATGGTATGTTCATTGCTGTTCGTATCGACACCAATACGGCAGAAACTTTCAGACACGGCATTTGGTATGCAAAGGGCGATATAAAGCAACGACTGGATATTATACCGCTGACATTGGGACAGTTCCAGAAATACTTTGTCGCAATGTTTGAAGCAAAAAAGGCAGCGCCCGAAAAGCTCAGAGATTTGATTGTAAAATGCGAATCCCGAAGAGATATTTTGGAGGCTCCTGTTTGGAAACGGTATATTGACTCTACTGTTGCAGAAAAATCGCTTGAAATCACCAATGGAGTTATTGCCCACAGCGGCTCCGAAGCACCTCTTGTTCCGGCTGGAGCCATTGTGCGCCATGTAGCATTTGGAGAGGGACAAGTTGTTGCGCTTGAGGCTAATTTTTCTGAATGTCCTGCCAAAACGGTTGAGTTGCCGTATCTGAGATCGTTACCCGATGAGGTAAGTTTCTGCCCTGATGGTAAAAGTCTGCTACATGATCGGTTTGGCGATGGTACGGTTTATGCGTATGTCATCGTGTTCCAGAAAGTTATTATGCGTTTGTCATATCCGTCGGCTTTCATGGATGGTTTGATGACAATAGAATAGAAGTAATGTATTTACCAATAATTCAATTATAAAACATAGCGAGGTCATATGAAATTCAAAGAATCAACATTAAAGTTATATGCTGCGCCTTTAAGCGACACAGAAGATGCAAAATGTAAACACGCTATTGAAGCAATTCGAGATGCATTAAAGGACTTGGGATATACCGACGATCAAAAGGATATTAGCCTATTAGAGAGTGAAACTTTAGCATACGCTGTATCAATGCGCAACAAATATTCTACTGAGAAAATTCATATTTTCATACAAGGCTCTTATGCTAATAATACCTGCGTTCGTAATGAAAGTGATGTCGACATTGCGGTCGTTCGTGATGATATATATGAATATGCCTTTGGCGAAAGATTTTCTTCATCAACAACAGACAACAGAGAAGCTGCTGCTAAATTAAAAGATGCTGTCGAAAAAACTTTGAGAAAGAATTTCCCGTATCAAGTTCATCGAGGAAATAAGTCTATAAAAGTGGATGGTAATACATATCGCAAGCAAGCAGATACGGTGCCATGCCTTTCAATGCACTATTACTACAGAAGCCATTTGAAAGACTATTTGACACATTTTGATGGTGTTATTATTTATGCAGATGATGGGACAGTTATAAGAAATTTTCCCAAGCAACACATCGCAAATGGTAAAGCGAAAAATAACAAAACCAGATATTATTACAAAAAGATGGTTAGAATCATGAAGAAGATGCGGTACCTAATGAGTGATTGTGGATATAGTTGTGCAGACAATGTATCTTCTTTTGGCGTAGAATCGTTGACATGGAACATTCCGGATTCTTATTTCACCAAGTATTCAAGCTACGGGTTTGCATTTGAAGAAATCGTGAGTTACGCTTATACACATAAAGCCGATCTTCCAAATTTCTATGAGGCGAATGGCATTAAAAAACTGTGTCCAACTCAACAAGATGTCAATAAATACTCAGCTTTTATTGACAGATTACATTCGTTTTTTGAATACGACTATAGCTCATAGGGAGAATGGTCATGAATCAACAAAAAAAGATAACAAGTATTTGTGTTTGGATTGCTATCATTTTATTCGTACTTCGTTGTATAATCTCATGGGAGTCAATTCTTGAGGGTGTGTCGGCATACGATCTTTTTGGATATGCTGGTGAAGCAATAAGTGCGGCTGTAATTCTTTCTGGCTTATACGAAAAGTTTCTCTGGAGGCTCAACCCATTTGAAAGTACACCTAAATTGAAAAAGCGGTATGTCGGCAAGTTGAAATCAGGCTACGATCATATTGAAAGAGATGCCTCACTTGAAATTAAGCAAACACTATTGTCTGTGCATGTTACACTCGCTACAAATGAAAGTAAGAGCAAATCTCTTTCTGCATCTATTGATGATATTTTAGGTGAAATGCAGCTAACATATTGTTATCTCAACACTCCAAAGTCAGAGTATAGAGATCGAAGTGAAATACATTATGGCACGGCAACACTCTCGATAGCAAATCCCCAAATTTTAGAGGGTCAATATTATACAGACCGTAAGACAAATGGAGATATGCTTTTTACTGCTGAAAATGCTCAATAGTAATCAGACGCTGTCTGGCAAATCCCATGAAAATATGCTATAATACATTCAAGCCACCTGCATAGTCCTGTCAAGAATAACCGCTGATAGCACCGGGGGGATAGCTTTTTGATAGCAGAATTTCGGATAGACCATAGGATAAGGATAATCTGCATCAAATAAAACCACAACGAAATAAATCCTCTATACAAAAAAGCTTAGAAATGGATTTAACTCGGCGAGTGGGAATAATCACAAAGATCCCGGAAACCTTGATACAAAAGGTCCCCGGGATTTTATATTTGAAAAGCGTAACAAAAACGTAGCATCTTTTTGGAAAAATTCGTTTTTATGCGGGTTTGCGGATGCCGCCCGGATTGCGAAATCATTTTTGCAATACTTTTATAACACCTTGCAAGCAACAAGCATTTTGTAACAGACGAAATAGTTGCAAGCGGTTTTGCGGTAAAATGAATCATAAGCAAATCGGATTTCAGCCATCGCGGTTGAAATCCGATTTTTATTGCAAAGCAACGAGGTTTCGGGGTACGCTGAAGCGGATCGGGTTCCTATTTTGAATGTACCTATGTAAATCTTATAGCCTTTCAGTATAGTGATGACACGAAGGCAAACGGAACGAGTATCCGGCCAATGTTGATCAATAAGCTGTGGGTTTATTCTTTTGGCTGGCGGAGAGTCTAATAGAAAATGAAGGCATTACTGAGCAACGAAAGGCTGAAAATCCGATGCTTTGGATATAGCAAATGAAATCAATACCCCCATAGTTGAGCACAAGAAATTGTAGCTCATGCAATAGTCCACCGATCACATGGGCGGGTAGAGCTGCCGAGTTCTGCCTATCTTTCTGTTTTGATGTAACACGTAATCGCCACAAAAAGAAAACGAAAATTTATTTGCCATCATTTTAAGATACCAACCGCATGTATCTTGACAAGAAGAGCTACGTCTGATACAATACATACCAAAAGTATGTTAAAAAGGGGAGCGAGTGATGGCACGAAACAAATATCCGGAGGTAACGGTCGAACGGATCTTAGATGTATCGCAGCGCCTTTTCTTAGAAAAGGGGTATGACAATACAACGATTCAGGATATTGTTGATGAATTGGGCGGCTTATCAAAAGGCGCGATTTATCATCACTTCAAGTCCAAAGAAGAAATTATGGACGCAGTAGGTGACAGAATGTTTTTTGCGAACAATCCCTTTGAAGCTGTTCGCAAGCGTTCCGATCTGAATGGCCTGCAAAAGCTACGGGAGGTAGTTAGGCTGAATCAGTCAGACGAATCCCGCACCGACATGACTGTCCAATCGATTCCGATTACAAGAAATTCCCGGATTTTGGTGGAAATGATTGATTCCAACCGTCGCATTTTAACGCCATATTTTTTGGAACTGATAGAAGAAGGCAATCAAGATGGTTCCATACATACGGAATATGCTCATGAGATTGCGGAATTGCTTCCGTTGCTTACCAGCTTATGGCTGCTGCCATCAGTGTTTCCGGCTACAAAAAAGCAGATGAGGCGTAAATTTTATTTTCTCGGCGATATGCTGGAGAAGATGGGCGTCCCTCTGATGGACGATTCTCTTTATATTTTAGTGGATCAATTTTTTGATCAGATTCCTGAGTAAACATAGAATTGCCGAGAGGCAATTTTATTTTTAAAATATACATTCATTCGGGCGGTATTATAAAAAAATACCGTTTTTTAGCCTAATTTACATACCGACGGATGGTATTATAAGCGATTTTCTTTCTAAAATATTGGAGGTAATATTTATGACTGAAAAAGAATTTGATCAAAAAGTGGAAGATATGGCTGCACGGTTTGAACGTGGGATAGAAGCCTCAGCGGCTAAACTCGAGAAAGGAGTAACCCACAAATACGGCGAGAGCCGCCTGTTCCGATTTACCATAAGAGGAATTTTCATAGCTGCCGAAATTGGACTGCTGATCGGTGGAAAAAGCCTTGTGGAAAAAGGACATAGAACTGCCGCAATCTGGTGTGTGGCCTTGGGCGCTGTGGGTTTTGCGGCGGAGCTGCTGCGAATCCTTGCATGCAGGAGGGAAAAATGAAACAAAAATTTTTAACCCGTAATTTTATCCTTTTGATTTTTGGGCAGGTTAGTTCGCTGATCGGGAATTTCACACTGAAATTCTCCCTTTCCATGTATGTGCTGGAGCAGACAGGCTCCGCGTCTGTTTTCGCGGGGCTTCTGGCTATGGCTCTGCTTCCTACCATTTTGCTCTCACCCTTTGGCGGTATCCTTGCAGACCGGGCAAACCGCCGCAACATTATGGTGGCACTGGATACCCTTTCCGGCCTATCCGTATTGGTTGCCTGCATTGTCATGCCTTTCGGCCACGATATTCTTATAATCGGGATTCTGTTGGTAATTCTCTCGATACTGGGAGCTTTTGAATCTCCTACGGTGCAGGCATGCATCCCGCAAATGCTGTCCGGGGATCATATTGTAAAGGGCAATGCGGTTATCAATCAGGTGGCGGCAATTGCCTCGCTGATTACTCCCTTCTTGGGAAGTGTATTTTACACGACATTTGGGATACAACCGGTATTTTATGCGGCAATGCTTTGCTTCTTTGTGACGGCGCTTTTTGAATGTTTTATCCGGCTGGATGATAAAGAGCCGAAACACAAGATGAAGATTAGGGCGATGGTAAAGGAAGATTTCTCGCTCAGTATGCGCTTTTTGTGCCGAGAACAGCCTGGTATTCTGAAGCTGCTTCTGCTGGCTGCACTGGTGAGCCTGTTTGTAGCGGGTACGGCTGTGGTAGGCTTTCCCTATTTGGTGCGAACAGTTTTGGGGCTTTCCGCCGAGCATTATGGTGTGGCTGAAAGCGCAATGGGGATTGCCGCAATTCTCGGAGGCCTGTTTGTGGCGGTGCTGGCAGGGAAGCTACGGCTGCGCCATCTTGCTGGCGTTTTTTTGTCCTTTGGAATCTGCCTGATTCTTTGCGGGATTGCCTTCTGGCTGCCGGTGGACGCTTTTACACAGTATATCATTTTGCTTTTGATGTTCTGTGCCTGCCAGTTTGGATGCAGTATTTTCTCCACCTATGCAATTTCCACGATTCAGGGGAGGACGCCGGAGCGCCTGATGGGCAAGGTAATGTCCTATGTGTTCACCCTTTCCATGTGCGCACAGCCGATCGGGCAGATGGTTTACGGGGCATTATTCGACCTGTTTTTTGACCGTGTCTACTGGGTGTTGGTTCCAAGTGGAATTTTTGTTTGCGTGATAGGATTCGCTTCGGCTGGTTTTTTTCAGAATTTTGAAAAGCAGGAAGCTTCTGCCCACACCAATCGTTAGAAGATAGAGAGAATATCGGATGAAATTATATTAGAACGAAAGGATCGGGAGCCCCTCGCCTTTGATGATATACTGTTGAAAGTAAGGTGCTGCTTACAGAAAAAATCTTGTAGTCAGCGCTTTTTAAGCTTCGCTTTCTGCTGTTTCCAAATTGCTTTGCAGCGTGTTTAAAAACAGCTCTGATGCTTTTGTGAGCACCTGGTATTTCTTCCAAACCACGCACAGTCCAGCCTGTAGGGTAGGGATTAAGGGGCGAAAGCAGAGGTTGCCACCCTGTGTGTTGATAATTTTATCCAGCGTAATGGCGTAACCAAGCCCCTCATCCACCAAGATTGATCCGTTATAAAGCAAACTATAGGTTGCCACGATATTCAGATCGGCTTCCTCCCGCTTCAGCCACATAGACAGGGCGCTTCCCGCTCGGTGCTGGCGAGAGAGAATCAGCGGCTTATCCCATAAATCCTTTGGGCCTATGGCCTCTTTCTTGGCCAATGGCGCATCTCGGCGCATTAACACCCCCCAAGTGTCTTTTTGAGGAATACGCAGGTATTGATATTTGGATAAATCCTTTGGATCAAAAAGCAGGCCAAAGTCGATCAATCCCTTGTCCAGCTCCTCCGTAACATTCGCGGAATCCCCACTGGAGATATGAATACGGATTTGTGGGTGCTCCTGCTGTATTTGGCCGGCTGCCCTTGCAAGGTGGCGAATGGCATCTGTTTCTCCCGCGCCGATATGGATATCTCCGGCGATTGCCTCGTCGTTCAGGGTGATTTCCCGTTCTGCTTTCTGCACTAGATTAACGATTTCTTCGGCCCGCTTGCGCAAAATCATGCCCTCCTCCGTGAGGGTGATTTTGCGGTTCCCGCGGAGGAAAAGCTGCTTTCCCAATTCTTTCTCCAGGTCTTTCAGCTGGCGGGAGAGAGTGGGCTGTGATAGGTGCAGGTATTCGGCCGCTCCGGATACGCTCTGTTCCCTTGCCACAGCGAGAAAGTATTGCAGCACACGTAATTCCATCATTCATCTATCCTTTCGCAGGGGCTGGACTTCGTCTGGTTTTGACAAAGCCAATGTTCAGTGTGAAAAAGTATGACTTTTGTGTAAATCGAGCTCTTGTTGTGTGTAGTATAGCACATATTGATATAGATAAAAAGCATAGTTTGATATCTAATATAAGTATTTGCTATTTCATAACGCCCTGTATTATACTGGATATCGGAAAAAATACAGCGTTTTGCGGGGTGAATGAGATCAAAAAGACGGTAGCGTTTTTGTGGATAGCAGGTTTGCTCTTTTTGATGTGTGGCTGCGGTAGCCGCCAGGCACCGCAGCCGGGGGCGTCTATTGCCGCGATTGGAAACAGCGAACAATCGGCTTTGCAGGAAACCATCAGCGGACCGGAGAAAATGCCTAAAACAGAGGAGAATAAGCCAATGAAAATTCAGGTGCAGGCAGGCGAGCACGTTATTGTGTATGCATTAAACAACAGCCGCGCCGCCAAAGCATTGTATGCACAGCTGCCTTTGCGGACAACTGTAGAAAATTTTAGCACCAATGAAAAGGTGTTTTATCCGCCGCAAAAACTTTCCATCGCCGGCGCGCCGTTCGTAGATGCGCAAAAGGGAACGCTGGCGTATTATGCTCCGTGGGGCGATGTGGTGATGTTCTATGACAAGGGAAGCGGCTTGTATGAACTGGGGAGAGCGATTTCCGGCATTGATGAAATTGAAAAGCTTGCAGGCGCGATCACTGTGACGGCGGTTGATTGATTTCGGCAAGAAAGGCTCTGTATTGATAAGCTTATAATCAGGGCCTAATCGGCTTGCAAGAGGCACATTATCAGAAGGCTGGCTCAAAATTTTTCTGCGCCAAAACCATCTAAGTGAGGAGTGGCCATAACAATGAAATTCATAGAAAACCAAACCTTTGATAGGGAGCGTGCGCTTTATGGGGAGCGGAATCTCCATTTGAAGCGGTGCACCTTTGACGGCCCGGCAGATGGCGAAAGCGCCTTAAAGGAGTGCTGCGGCATTCAGGTAGAGGACTGCTTGTGTAATCTGCGCTATCCTTTTTGGCATGACCATGGCCTGAAGATCAGCGGCACTGAGCTGACGCCCCATTGCCGCGCCGCGCTGTGGTATTCGGATCATGTGGAGATCACTGGAAGTAGGCTCCACGGAATCAAGGCATTGCGAGAATGCAGCGAGGTCACCATGGAGGACTGCCGCATCGTTTCGGCTGAATTTGGCTGGTGTGTGCGGAAACTAAAGATGCTCCGCTGCTCCGCCGAGAGCGAATATTTTATGATGCGCTCGGAGGACCTGCAATTTTTTGATGTGCGGCTCAAGGGAAAATACTCCTTTCAATACACAAAAAACATGACCTTGGAAAACTGTGTGCTGGATACGAAGGACTCTTTCTGGCATGCCGAACAGGTAACGGTAAAAAACAGCATCATCAAGGGCGAATACCTAGCCTGGTATTCCAGTGGGGTAACGTTTATCCACTGCACCATCATTGGTGCACAGCCCTTCTGCTATTGCAAAAATTTAAAACTGGTGGATTGCAAAATGGTGGATACTGACCTCTGCTTTGAAAAGTCGGAGGTCAACGCAACCATCACCACGCCGGTGATCAGCATAAAAAATCCACTTTCCGGCACAATCTGTGCCCCCTCTGTGGAGAAGATCATAATGGACGACCCAAATGCAGCAGGGGAAATTGTGCTTGAGGAGCAAGAAAACGGCAAAATGGAAAGCAAGCCCTGCGCTTGAGCAAGGGGCGACGAGCAATTTTCATGTTCCATCTTAGCCGTCCACAGGACAAAAGTGATAAAAGGTATCTTATAGAAAGAGGGATTTTAAATGAGCAAGAATGTTTTGGTGATATCAACCAGCCCCCGCAGGAATGGTAATTCCAAGCTGTTGGCAGATGCATTTGCCAACGGCGCAAGGCAGGCTGGCAACAGCGTTGAAAATATTTCACTCCATGATAAAACCATCTGCTTTTGCAAGGGCTGCCTTTCCTGCCAAAAATCACAACGGTGCGTGATTCATGATGACGCAGATACTATTGCACAAAAAATGCGCGCCGCTGATGTGCTCGTGTTTGCTACCCCAATTTATTATTATGGGATGAGCGGACAGATGAAAACGATGTTGGATCGTGGCAATCCCCTATATGCTTCTGACTATGCTTTTCGGGAGGTTTATCTGCTGGCCGCCGCGGCCGAGGAAGAAGAGCATACAATGGATGGCGCGGTCAACGGCCTGAGAGGCTGGCTCGCCTGTTTCCCCAAGGCACGCCTGGCAGGAACGGTGTTTGGAGGCGGCGTGGATGTGGCGGGCGCCATCAAAGAACACCCCGCTTTACAAAAAGCTTATGAAATGGGCATGGCGGTTTCGAATGGCTGAACGATTAGATCCGTGGGGTGGCTTCTACCAAAACCTGATTGACGCCGGGTGTAGCCAAGCGACGGCACAGCAATGTGTGGCTTTGGCGAGAGGCGAAAAAAAGGCCGATCTACTGCGGCTTCTTTCCCATCATCGAGCGGCTCTGCTGGATGCTGTGCATGCAAACCAGAAAAGGATTGATTGCCTCGATTATTTGCTTTATCGAATCGGCAAAGAGGGCGCGGATAGAAGATAAATGCTTCTGCTCCAAAAAGCCTTTTACATTCCCGATCGCTACTCCCGGTGTACACCGAGGGTGGCAATAAGAGATTGCTTGAAAGCGCGCGCTGTAACTTGATTTTCCGCGTTATATCGGTTATAATGAAAAAAATTAAAGTAGAAATAGATGATGCTGAAAATCGGATGAACCATCCTGCATGGATGATTCAGATTGTGCAAATACCACGAGCAAAACGCCTATGAAAGCGCACGGTTTGCAGGAGTGGGTGCGAATCATCTTTTCAGAATGACCCCGGAGCACCGCAAAGGTGCGGCGCCCGGGGGTTTTTCCGTGGTTGTGGAAGAAATGGTGGGGAAAGGCGAACGTTTTTCCTTGCAGAGAAAGGTTGGTCATATGAATGAGCATGCAGCAGATCGGTTTTGACAACGACAAATACCTCAAAATGCAGTCCGAGCATATTCAGCACCGGATCGCACAGTTTGACAACAAACTATATTTGGAGCTGGGTGGTAAGCTGTTTGATGACTATCACGCCTCGCGTGTGCTGCCTGGATTCAAGCCGGACAGCAAGATTAATATGCTCCTTAAGCTCAAAGAGCAGGCTGAAATCGTGATCGTGATCAACGCCGCCGATATCGAAAAGAGTAAGGTGCGCGGCGATCTCGGCATTACCTATGACGCGGATGTGCTCCGCCTCATTGACGCTTTCCGCGGCGTGGGGCTCTTTGTGGGCAGCGTTGTCATCGCCCAATATGCCGCGCAGCCGATGGCGGATAAATTTCGCAATATGCTGGACAAGCTCGGCGTGCCGGTCTACCTGCATTATCCGATCGAGGGTTATCCAAACAATATCCCCCTCATCGTCAGCGAAGAGGGGTTTGGCAAGAATGAGTATGTTGAAACCAGCCGCCCGCTGGTGATCGTCACGGCGCCCGGCCCCGGCAGCGGGAAAATGGCGACCTGCCTTTCCCAGCTCTATCACGAGCACAAGCGGGGGATTAACGCCGGTTATGCCAAATTTGAAACCTTCCCGGTGTGGAACCTCCCGCTGCGCCATCCGGTCAATTTGGCGTATGAGGCTGCAACGGCCGACTTAAACGACGTTAATATGATCGACCCCTACCATTTGGAAGCCTATGGCGAAACCACTGTCAATTATAACCGCGATATTGAGGTTTTTCCCGTGCTGAATGCCATTTTTGAGCGCATCGCGGGGGAGAGCCCCTATAAATCGCCCACGGATATGGGCGTCAATATGGCTGGCAACTGTATCATAGAGGACGATGTTTGCCGCCGTGCCTCCGAGCAGGAGATCATCCGCCGCTATTACCACGCTCTGTGCGATCAAAAGCAGGGCCGGGTGGATGAAGCGGCTGTTTATAAAGTGGAGCTTTTGATGAATCAGGCAGGCGTTTCAACGCATGATCGCGCCGTTGCCTCCTCCGCGCTCGCCCGCGCGGAGGAGACAGGGCTGCCTGCCTCCGCGATCGAGCTGCCGGACGGACGCATCATCACCGGCAAAACTTCCCCGCTGCTCGGCGCATCCGCTGCTGTGCTGCTCAACGCGCTGAAAGCGCTCGGCGGCATCCAACACGACATTTTGCTGATTTCCCCTATTATTATAGAGCCGATTCAAAATTTGAAAACCAAGCATTTGGGAAATCATAACCCCAGGCTGCACTCCGACGAGGTGCTCATCGCTCTGTGCATCAGCGCGGCGACGAACCCAACTGCCGAACTCGCCATGAAGCAGCTAGCAAAGCTCAAGGGGTGTGAAGCGCATTCCTCGGTGATTCTCTCGCAGGTGGATGATTCCGTTTTTCGCAAGCTGGGGATGAACCTGACATGTGAGGCGCGATATCAAAGCCAAAAACTCTACCACAAATGACCCAATGAAGGCCCGGCTTGTCTGGCTGCTCTTCATTGCTGATAGAATCAGTCAGGCGGCCGCCAAGCGTTCAGCTTTGCGGCCGCCTCTCTTTTCATAAATATATTGCCACCAAATATAGCAATAGGAGGAAACAGATATGGATACAAAATTTATCTTTGTCACAGGCGGCGTCGTTTCAGGGCTCGGCAAAGGGATTACGGCCGCTTCTCTCGGCCGTCTTTTAAAAGCTCGTGGCCTAAAGGTCACTGTTATGAAGCTGGATCCTTACCTAAACGTTGACCCCGGCACGATGAATCCGATGCAGCACGGCGAGGTTTTTGTTACGGACGATGGGGCGGAAACAGATCTCGATCTGGGGCATTATGAGCGCTTTATTGACGAGAGCCTATCGCAAAACAGCAATCTAACCTCCGGGCGTGTCTTTTTTCAGGTTATCAGCGATGAGCGTAAAGGAATTTACGGCGGGCAGACCATCCAGGTGATTCCACACATCACCAATGAGATCAAGCGGCGCATTGCTCTGAATACGGAGGCTGATGTGGTATTCGTAGAGATCGGCGGCACGGTGGGCGATATTGAGGGCCAGCCCTTCCTGGAGGCAATCCGCCAGTTTGCGCAGGAGCATGGGCGGGAAAACTGCATGTTTATCCATGTGACATTGATTCCCTACCTGAGCGCCTCCATGGAGCTGAAAACTAAGCCCACACAGCACAGCGTAAAGGAGCTTTTGGGCCTCGGCATCCGGCCGGATGTGATCGTATGCCGGTGCGAGCACCCAATTGACAGCCATATCCGTGAGAAAATCGCACTGTTTTGCAATGTGCCGAAGAAACATGTGATTGAAAACCGTGATATGCCCACGCTCTATGAGATTCCACTTGCTCTGGAAAAAGAGGGCCTGGCGGAGATTGCAATCAGGCAGTTGCACTTGAAATGCGGCGCGCCGGATCTTACAGACTGGGTAGCGATGGTGGAGCGCAACCGCCATCTGGGCCGGGCAGTGGACATTGCGCTGGTGGGCAAGTATGTGGAGCTGCACGATTCCTACCTCTCTGTTGCTGAGGCGCTCAAGCATGGAGGCATTGAAAATGATGCGCAGGTGCGCATCCATTGGTTGGACAGCGAACGGATCACGCCGGAAAACGTGGAGGAGACCTTTCAAGGCATCGATGGAATTCTGGTGCCCGGCGGCTTTGGCACACGTGGGGTGGATGGAAAAATCCAGGCGGCAAAATTTGCGCGGGAGCAGAAAGTTCCGTATTTTGGAATTTGTCTTGGCCTGCAAATTGCGATCATCGAGTTTGCGCGCAACGTGCTGCGTATGGAAGGGGCAAGCAGTACGGAATTCAACCCGGACACGCCCTATCCGGTGATCGATTTAATGCTGGATCAAAAGGACGTATCCGACTTGGGCGGAACGATGCGCCTGGGGCAATATCCATGCGTATTGCAGGAGGATAGCAAGGCCTATGCCGCCTATGGGCGGCAGCTTATCTTTGAGCGCCATCGCCATCGCTATGAGGTAAACAACGACTACCGCGATCGATTGGAAAAGGGCGGCATGCGGCTGTGCGGCGTTTCGCCTGATAAGCATATTGTCGAGATGATTGAGCTTGTGGATCATCCGTGGTTCCTCGCATCTCAAGCGCATCCGGAGTTCAAGTCCCGGCCCAATAAGCCGCATCCGCTTTTTTCCGGCTTTATCGGTGCGGCGCTAGGGCATAGGAATATGGAAAAATAAGCAATCTGCATAAATTTGTTTTATTGCAATATGATGATAGAGGGCGATGCTATAATGAAACAACCAAAACAGCCCATGGAAATGAGGAAGGCCCTATGAACGCTACGCGAAAACTGATTGCACCGATTATCATTACGATCGTGTGTATTTTAGCGCTGATCGCATATATGGGCATTGTGTTTGCAGCCTCCATCCCAATTTGGCTGAAAGCGGCGGGCGCGGTTGCGCTGCTAGTGCTGGTTGGCGTGGCGGTTTATGTATTGTTTGAACGAATTCAAGAAGTCAGGAGCGGTGAAGAGGATGATCTTGGTAAATACTGATTATATCAGCGGCAAGGAGCTGGATATGCTGGGCCTGGTAAAAGGAAGCACGATCCAGACGAAAAATATCGGGCGCGATATTACCCAGAGCTTTAAAACGCTTGTGGGCGGCGAACTGAAGGCATATAACGAAATGATGAGCGAAGCGCGTGCGCTTGCGACAAAACGCATGGTCGAGGAAGCCGAGGCGCTGGGCGCTGATGCAATTGTTAACATCCGCTATGCTTCCTCTGCGATTATGCAGGGAGCCGCAGAAGTCATTGCATATGGCACGGCGGTGCGTTTTCGGTAAACCAAATAAGGAAGATACGAACGGTATTTAAAAACTGCTGCGAAATCGATTGTGTTTCGCGGCGGTTTTTTTGGCATTGTTTCTTTCGAAAATATGTGATATTATATCAATAATTTACATGGAATTGAAAAATAAACATACTATTTGAATAAATGGCGGTGAATGATGGTAGAAGATTTTAAAAATTTTACGCAGTATAAGCGTGAAACGGCGCCGGTCAATATTTGGATGGTGGGGGAGACTTATTGCGACGAAGGCTTCCGAATTGAACGCAGTGAATCTGACCTGATGGCGCTTGAATTCATTATCAGCGGGGAAGGCACGCTGGAGATTGATGGACAGACGCTTCATCCCCTTGAGAACGACGTGTTTTTTTTGCGCAAGGGGAGCAGACATCGGTATTACGCGGATCGTGAAAACCCATGGCATAAATATTGGGTGGTGTTCGATGGCCCCGTAATGCAGGCCTGTGCGGAAAACTATCTGCCAAAGGATACTTACCTGTTTCACGATTGCAATAATTTGCAGTATTTTCAGGAGATTTTTCGCCTGTCAAGGGATATTGTTGTCTATGAGCAGATGGCGTCTGAGATCACTGTGCAGCTGATGAAAATATTTGTCAGTTTGCATAACCGCTCTTTTGGAGAATCCCAGTCGCTCGCAGAGCAACTTCGGCACAGACTTGATGCGAGCATAGAAAAAACGTTTTCTCTGGATCTTTTATGCGAGGAGTTTAATTATTCCAAAAACTATCTGATCCAGGTTTTTAGAGCGCAATACGGTGTTACACCCTATCAGTATTATCTCAATGGGAGGGTGGAAGCAGCGAAAATGCTCCTGCAAAATACAGGGATGCCGATAGGAGAGATTGCGGCCCGTTTAGCATTTGAGGATCAGCAATATTTTGCAACGCGCTTCAAGCGGGCGACGGGTTATGCACCTATGAAGTTTCGTAAAATGTTCCAGAAATGAGCGGCCGCTCAGTGTGACTTTTTAAATATATAATGTGATATTTTCTATTATTTGCACTGCTTATTCGTGATATTTTAATTATATAAACAAAAACGAGGGGGAGAAATCAAATTGGAACAGCCTTTTCGATTCTTCGTTGTAACGGATACGCATTATTTTGAAAACGATCTGGGTGCGAGCGGGGAGGCATATGAAAAAAGGAGCGCGACCGATCAAAAATGCATTGCAGAAACGGGCGCAATTATTGATGCGGGGTTTTCCCAATTGCTAGAAGATCATGATACGCAAACGGTGCTGATTCCAGGCGATTTGATTTTTAATGGGGAGAAGGAGAGCCACCGTGGCTTTCTAAAAAAGCTGCAAAGACTGCAAGCGAATGGGAAAAAAATCTATTTGATCACCGCGAAGCACGATTTTAACGATGCCCCCGTAGGTTATGTGGGCGATCATGAGGTGCCGGTTGAGGGCACGGCGCGGGAGGAACTGTATGCGCTTTATTATGAGTTCGGCTTTTCCACTGCGATCAGCGAGCATCGCAGGACACTATCTTATGTGGCGCAGCTTGCAGACGGCGTCCGGCTTCTAGCGCTCAACTGCGATGGGGATGGCGAGGGCTTTACCGGCTTTGACGCGGAGCAGATGGAGTGGATCCTCCGCCAAATTGCGGATGCAAAGGAGAGTGGGAATTTTATTTTTGCAATGACGCATTACCCTGTGCTGCCTGGTTCGCCCGTGATGGAGCTGATCGGAGATGCGAAAATAGATCATTGGCAAAAAACGGCGGATACGCTGGCCGATGCCGGTCTCAATCTGATTTTTACAGGCCATATGCACATGCAGAGCATCACCAAGCGCGTTTCACAGCAGGGGAATCCCCTCTATGATATTTGCACGGGCTCCTTCGTAGGGTGCCCATGCGCCTACCGAAAGGTAACGTTCCTGCCGGACGGCAACGTTCAAATCCAATCGGAAACCATCCGGGATTTTGATTGGGAGAAGGGCGGCCGCACGGCGCAGGAATATTTTAAGTGGCGCTTTGATCGGATGATTACGGATATTCTCGATGCGATGGCGGATGATTTTGAGTTTTTTATGAGCCGCCTCGGCGGGGCTAAGCCGAACCAGAAGCTGCGGCTTCCGGTAAAGCTTGCCGGGAAGCTGCTTCAAAGGCTAACGCTCGGCGGAGTAGGCAGGCTCTTTTTTGTGCATGTTGATCCCTCTCTACGCCATGTGCTGCTTAGGGATCAGGCAGTGGAGCTGGTGCGGAATATCTTTGTGGGGAACGAGCCCTATGTGCAAGGCACGCCGCTCTATGAGGCGATGGATCGGTTGCTTTGCCGCCTTTCCCCCATCCTGCATGTGGTGGAGAGAAAGGTAGGCGCGGGGAATCCGACGCTTTCTGATTTGCACGCATTTGTTTTGTCGCTGATCGGGGATGAAAACCAGATAGATGATGAGGCGGTTTTACCGATCGGCTGGATCAAAGAATAAAAAGGGAGAGATTCGATGGCAAATACCATTCAAAGCGCTCCGGCGCAGCAGAAAAAGCATGTATCCAATCAAGAGTTTGTCCTTTTCCTAATCAGCGTATTTTTCTACACAAACATGACCGGTATGGTCAACGGTTACCGTCAGGCATATCTTGTCAATGTGCTGCGGCTGGATAGCGGCAGCGTTTCGCTGATTAACGCGATCTGCGGTATTCTGGGTTTTGCGCTGAGCTTCTTTTACGCAATTATTATGGATAACCGAAAAAAGAGCAAGCTCGGCAAATTCCGTCCACTTGGCCTTGCGTCGGCGGTGCCGATGGGCATTTTAACCGTGATGATGTTTGTCACGCCCCAAATGCCGCTTCCTATCATGATCGCCTATCTCTGCACGGTGCAGCTGCTTCAGGGCGCGGCATCCTATTTTGGAAACAGCGTGAATATGGTTGGCGTTGTGATGACGCCTAACACGCAGGAGCGTGATAAGATTCTGTCCTTCCGAGGGATTTCGAGCGCAATTGGGAACTCGGCCCCGCTTGTGATTGTGCTTGTGATCGGCCTGCTGCGCAAGCCCGGCATTATCCAGACAGAGGCGATGATGTATATTGTTTCCGCCGCGCTGTGCGGCCTGGTCGGCACACTCTCTATGCTGGCGGGTATGAAAGCGGTGCGCGAGCGTATCGTTTATAGCGAGAAGCGGGAAAACCCGCTTTTAGGCTTCCGTGATGTGATCGGCAACAAATATGCAATTCTGGTGCTGATTAGCGAATTCTTAAAGAATTTCCGCCAGATTGCAAATTACATGGGCATTTTCCTGGCTGTGGCGCTGTTGGGCGACCCGAGCAAGTTTATTCTGTTTGGCCTGCCGACCGGCATCGGCACCTTCGTCGGCATGCTGATTGTTAATGCGCTGCTCAAAAAGTTTACCAGCAAGCAGATTTATATTGCATCCGGCGTTTATTCCGTGCTGGCGAACGGTGCCGCGTTTGCCACGGGGATTCTTTGCTTCAACCACCCCGAGCAATCCTCTTTGACCGTTCTGTTTGTGGTTTGCCTTTTCCTCATTGGCTTGCAGTTTGGCGCGTCCAATTTGCTGCCGAGCATGTTCCAGGCAGATATTCTGGAGGATATTGAGCTCAAAACAGGCAAGCGGCTGGATGCGAGCCTCGGCTTTATCATCAGCGCAGGTTCCTCGCTCAGCGGCTTGATCGCACAGTCCCTCTCGCCTCGTATTCTGTATGGCGATCACTCGATCATCCAATATATCCAGCCGGTAGATCAGATGGTTGATGGCGTAATGCAGACGGTTTATCAAACACAAGCCTATGATACAAAGGTGAAGCTCTTGTTCTTCTACACACTGTTCCACGGCATGATGATGCTGCTGGCGGGGCTCCCCTTCTTCCTTTACAAGCTGACGGGTAAGGAGCGCGACCGCGTGCATGAGGAAGTTTTGCGCAGGCGCGAAGCGCTTGGCGAAGAGCTCGGCGTCACGAAAGGCGAGGAAGAGGCTCGTTGATTTCATCCTATGTGATAGGCGCGTTGCAGGGGTGGCGAAGAAGCCTGATGAAGCCGTGTGAATGGATGGAAAAGCAGTGTGGCAGGAAAAAATGAGCACCGAGAGTCGCCGCCCTTCTGCATTGACAACTAGAGGTGTTTGTTGATGATTTAGGTAGAGCATGGAAGGTCAGACGGCGGATATCCTGACGATCCCAGTTTGATGCCGATTAGCAGTTATTTTTTCGTTCGAAAGGGAGAGAGCCAATGCGCCTTGTTGAGAAAATTGCTGAGAAGATGTGGGAGAATACTGCCAAAGCGGATGCGAAACGCATTGCTTTGCAGAGGCCAACGCCGGGAATTACGCAGGTGACGGACATTGCTTACCTGCCTGATGGGCGCCGTGGTCATCTGTTGGATATTTATTACCCGGAAGGCACGGCCGAACCGCTGCCGGTGGTGATCGATATCCACGGCGGCGGGCTGATGTACGGCTATAAAGAGCTCAATAAATACTATAACCTTGCCATCGCCTCGCGGGGATTCACCGTGATTAGCCTGAGCTACCGGCTGGTGCCGGAGGTGCTGTTCCCGGAGCAGGTGCGCGATATCCTAGCCGCCTTTCGCTGGATTGCGGCGCATGGCGCGGAATACCCTTGCCAAATGGAAAATCTCTTCCTGACGGGGGATTCGGCGGGTGGCCTGCTCGCAGCGTATACAGCATTGGTGAATGAAAGCGTGGACCTTCAACGGATTTATGGCACGCAGGGCTCGGGGCTGCGTTTCAATGCCTTGGGCCTTACCTCCGGCATGTTTTTGACGACGCGTGGGGCGATGAAGATTTTGCGCTCCACCATCTTCGGGGCGGATTACCACAAGCAGGCTTTTTATGCCTGCATGGATTTTGCAAATCTGACGGAAACGGCAAAGCTTCCACCCTGCTATCTTGTTACAAGCCGGCAGGATTTCATCCGATCGCATACGCTCGATTTTGAACGGCGGCTCACGGCAAAAGGTGTGCCGCATCAACTGCATGACTGGCCAAAAGGGATAAAAGAGCGCCCGCTTCAGCATGTGTTCAGCGTGGCGTATCCGGAGTGGCCGGAGAGCAGGCAGACGATTGATGAAATGACGGCATTTTTTATGCGATATGCAAAGATACCGGTGGTTGTAGGCTCACAAGATTAAAACGAATGAGATGGTGCGTGTGGGGGATGCTGCTTTTGACTCAGAGTTCTGCCGGGTGGAGTACCGGATGGCGGACAGCGTGGTGTTTTTGGCATGGAAAAATTTTGCCGCTTGGAGGATTATCGCAGGCCCGCGCACTTTGAACTGGAACTCCTCCAAGAGCACCCGGGCTGCTTTCTTGTGATCGCCGCGCGCAACGGCTTTGAGGACGATCCGGCGGATGTGGAATGGGGCTTCTCTTTTTTGCTTCCGGAGATGGCTGAGGCAAGCTGCCAAGGCGTGGCATTCCTTATGGCGGAAGTGAGCGCGATCGAAGAAAAAAAGAAGAAATGGATTTTTGGATGCGGGAATGTTCACGCTATTTCCCTGTAAAGAAGGCGAGCAGCTATGTAGAGGCTGTTAGGCAATTGAAAGCATAACAACAGGGTATAAATGGCGTTGCTTTGATGGCCGTTTTGCAGTGGAAATTGGCGTGGGGCGCTGCTGTTTATTGTAGAATAAAAATAATAATCAAATAGGTATTTATAATAAAAACAGCCATGCGCCCGTTTGGGCATGCATGGCTGCTTTGTTGCATTAAGGAAGCATGGTGAAATGAGGATGAACTGCGGCGCAGGCAGCGCGGCGCCCTAATCCTTTTCGTATCGTGATAAGAATGCCTTTATCCTGTCGTTTTTCGGGTGGTTGATCACCTCGTCCGGCGTGCCCTCTTCCGCGATAACACCGCCATCCATGAAAACGATGTAATCCGCCACATCACGCGCAAAGGCCATCTCGTGCGTGACGATTACCATCGTCATATGCTCTGCCGCAAGCGAGCGGATCACCTTGAGAATTTCGCCTGTTAGCTCCGGGTCGAGCGCGCTGGTGGGCTCATCGAAGAAAAGCACCTGCGGGTTGAGCGCCAGGGCGCGCGCGATGGAAACACGCTGCTGCTGGCCGCCGGAGAGCTGGCAGGGATAGGCCTTTTCTTTATCCGCCAAACCCATTTTGCCGAGCAGCTCACGGGCTTTTTCCTGCGCCTGCTTTTTATCTATCCCAGCGATCACCTGCGCCTCCGTAATGTTTTTCAGCACAGAGAAATGCGGGAACAGGTTAAAATTTTGAAAAACAAGGCCGAATTTTGAACGGATTTTTTTGAGAGTCGTTTTATCGGCATATACCGTTTTTCCATGCTCATCCGTATGCACCAGCACGTCTGCCCCATAGCAAATTGTGCCTTCGTCGACCGTTTCAAGCATCGTCGCACAGCGCAGCAGTGTTGATTTGCCGGAGCCGGAAGGCCCGATAATGGCGACGACCTGCCCCTTCTCCACATGCAGGGAGATATCTTTCAGGACCTCCAGGCCGCCGAACCCCTTACGCAGGTTGTTGATGGTGAGCAGCTCTTCCATAGAAATGTTCCTTCCTTTCTGACAGCCGGGGAATTGCACCGGTTCCGGGGAAGCTGGGGCTTCCGCCTTTGGCGGGCAGGCACAACGCTCGTTTGAAAGAAGTGTGAAAGCTTTTTTCAAACGGCTCCCTCTTTATTTATAGTAGTTAAGCGATTTTTCGACGCGCTCCATGATAAAAGCAACCACATAGTTTGCGATGTAGTAAAACACGCCGGCAACAAAGAATGGGATAACAGAGGATTGCGAAGTGGCAAGCATCTTTGCGGCCGTAAACATCTCCACAACGGAAATGGAGAAGGCAAGAGAGGTATCCTTCACCAGCGTAATGATTTCATTGGTAACAGAAGGCAGGATGTTTTTTGCCACCTGCGGCAGAATGATGCGCAGGAAAGTCTGGCTTCTAGTGAAGCCCAGCACCTGGGCCGCCTCATATTGACCAACGGGCATCGATTCAATGCCGCCGCGGTAGATCTCCGCAAAATAGGCCGCGTAGTTGAGAACGAAGCCGACGATTGTGGCGATAAAGCGGTAATTATCCGGCAACGTAACCTCCCAATTCAATTTAACAATCAGGAACCCTGGCGCAAAATATACCACCATGAGTTGCAGCATCAGTGGCGTCCCGCGCATAACACTGATAAAAAATCGTGTCAGCCAGCTCAAAGGCTTTATTTTTGACATGCGCCCAAAAGCGACCAAAAGGCCCAGCGGCATGCTCAGCACCAGCGTCAGGAAAAAGATGGCGCCCGTCGTCAAAAAGCCCTCCCCAAGTTGGGTGAAGATCGCCTGCATATTGACCTCGGCCGACAGTAAAACTGGAATCGGCATGGAATAACATCCTTCCTTTAATGCGATAAGACTGCTACGAAAAGTGATAATACTACTGTAGTAGCGTGATAATACGGTATAGTATAGCAAAAAAAACGGCGGGAAGCAACCGTTCCCGCCGTTTTTCATTTGGATCTGTTAGGAATTGGAGACCGTAACATCCTTGCCGAACCACTCTTTTGAAATTTTGGAGAGCGTTCCGTCCTTCGCCATGGCGTCGATCTGAGCCTGCACCTTATCACGCAGCTCGGTGTTCCCCTTGAGGAAGCCAACGGCATATTCCTCTTCTGCGAGGGCTTCTTCCAGCACCTTGTAGTTACCACCCTGTTTTGTGATGTTGTATTGGGCAACAATTTCGTCCATCAATACGGCGTCCACAGAGCCCATCTTCAACTCGTTAAGCGCATCGAGGTTGGTGCTGGTCGTCAGCACTTTGCCGAGAGAGGCTTTGAAATCCGCCTTTGCGTTCAGCGCCTTTTCCGCGCTGGAATCTAGCTGAAGCGCCAGCTTTTTGCCCTTGAGGTCGTCAAGCTTGGTGATCTTGGAGTTGTTGAGCACAACGATCACCTGCTGGTTTTTCATGTAGGGCTTGCTCCAGGTATAGTCATTTTCACGGCCGGTCATTGTGAATCCATTCCAAATCAGGTCGATATTCCCGTTTTTTAGCTCGGCGTCCTTGGAGTTCCAATCGATCGCCTGAAGTTTAATATCCATATTCAGGCGCTTGGCAACCTCTTTTGCAAGGTCAAGATCAAATCCCACATAGTTACCATTGTCATCTTTAAAGCCCATCGGGGGGAATTCTGCGTCGAAGCCGACGGTTAGAGTGCCGTTTTTGGCGGCGTTCGTGCCGCCTTCCCCTGCGGGGTCTGTGTTATCCCCTCCAGTGCAGGATGCAAGGCCCAGCGTTAACACAACCATCACGGCTGCCAGTGCGAGGGCGATGATTTTTTTCTTCATGTTGTCTCCTCCATTTTTTATGTTACGTTTTCCACAGCTGGGATGAGCCAAACCGTGGCTTTTTACAGCGGTATTGTAGCATATTACCATGCTAAAGTAAAGCCTTTTTTCTGAGATTTTCATAGCGCTTTCCAACCAGCAAAAACCATTTGCATGTACCCCTGAAATGATGTATACTAAAGTATCATTATCCTGCGGCCAATTGTCTTTTTTACATGATGAAAACAGTGCGCCGCTTTGCGCTGCGCCGGGCCGCAAAAAAGGGAGGAACCCTTACGCTGGCTTATCTTGATAACAGCGCCACCACCCGCGTTTGCGAGGAGGCGGCACAGGAGATTTTATATACCCTTACAGAGGGCTATGGAAACCCATCCTCCCTCCATGCCAAGGGCTTTGAGGCTGAGCGGCTGCTCAGGCAGGCTCGTGACCGCGTGGCAGGGCGCATTGGTTGTGCGCCGGAGGAAGTGCTTTTCACCTCCGGCGGGACGGAAGCGAACAACCTGGCCGTTTTTGGCGCGGCACAGGCGCTTGCACGCCGGGGCCACAGGATTGTGACGACGGCGATCGAGCATCCAAGTGTGGAAAAACCGATGCGGGAGCTGGAGCGGCAGGGGTTTGAGGTGATTTTCCTCCCCGCTGGAGAAGATGGTAAGGTGCGCAGGGAAGATCTTTTTGAGGCGGTCAATAGCGATACTATTTTGGTCAGCATGATGGCGGTCAACAATGAGGTCGGCTCCCTCCAACCATTGGATGCTGTGCGTGGGGCCATTAAGCGGGCGGGAGCGCCCGCACTGTTCCACTGCGATTGCGTGCAGGGGTTCGGCAAGCTGGAAGTAAAGCCTGCTGCGCTTGGCATTGATTTGATGACGGTCAGCTCCCACAAGATCCACGGCCCTAAGGGGGCTGGCGCCCTTTATATCCGCCGCGGCGTGCGGGTGAAACCGCGTGTTTTCGGCGGCGGGCAGGAGAAAGACCTGCGCCCCGGCACGGAGGCAATGCCTGCGCTTGTCGGCTTTGGGGCGGCCTGTGCGGCGCTGCCGGAGGTGAAGGCGGGCCTTGCGCATGCCACGGAGCTTCGGGGATATTTGCTGGAGCAGATCGGCGGTCTGCGCGGTATCACGCTGAATTCCCCACCGGATGCGCTGCCCTATATCGTTAACCTGTCGATCCCCGGCCTGCGTTCCGAGCCGGTGCTCAACCTCCTCTCGGAGATGGGGGTATATGTATCAAGCGGCTCCGCATGTGCGAAAGGGCACAAAAGCCCGGTGCTCACGGCGCTCGGCTTGCCGGATACGCGCATCGACAGCGCGCTGCGCATCAGCTTTTCCCGCTTTACAACCCCACAGGAAATTGACGCACTGGTAGCGGGGATCAAACGAGTGCAGCAGGTGCTCAGAAGAATTTGAGTATTCAGATCGATACATGGCGCTGCAAATCGGGTGACACATCCCGTGGGCGCGAAAGGACGAAGTTATTTACATGAAAGAAATTATTCTAGTCAAGGATGGGGAGCTTGCCCTGAAAGGGCTCAACCGTTCTACATTTGAGGATATTCTGGTAAAAAACATGCGGCGGCGGCTTTCGCCCCTTGGTAAATTTGCCTTTACCAAAAGCCAGTCTACCGTGATGATTGAGCCGTTGGAAGAGGGGATCGATCTCGACGAGGCGGCAGGCAGGCTGACCCGTGTGTTCGGCATCGCCGGCTTCAGCCGCGCCGCGCAGGCGCCCAAGGAAATGGGCGAAATTTTGCGCATAGCAGGCGAATACCTTGCACCGCAGTTGATGGAGGCCGCTTCCTTTAAGGTGGAGGCAAAACGGTCAGATAAGAAATTTCCGCTCAAATCCCCGCAGATCAGCGCGGAGCTGGGCGGCTATCTGGGCGAAAAATTTCCGCATCTGCACGTTGACGTACATCATCCAGATGTGATCGTTACGGTTGAGGTGCGCGATCAATGGGCCTATATCCGGGGCAACCAGCAAAAGGGCGCGGGCGGTATGCCCGTGGGCTCCGGCGGCAGGGTGGCGCTGCTTGTTTCAGGTGGGATCGACAGCCCGGTTGCGGGTTGGATGATGGCAAAGCGCGGCTTGCAGCTGACGGCTGTCCATTTTGCTTCCCCGCCCTATACAAGCCCTCGGGCGGAGGAAAAGGTGCACGCCCTGCTCCGGAGAGTAGCGCGCTATGCCGGGCATATTTCCCTATTCGTCGTGCCGTTCACGGAGATTCAGGAGCAGATTAAGGATCATTGCCCCGAGGACCTATTTACGCTGATCATGCGCCGCGCGATGATGCTGCTCGCAGAGCGGATCGCCCGCAAGGAGGAATGCGGCGCACTGGTCACAGGGGAAAGCATCGGCCAAGTGGCGAGCCAGACACTACAGGCAATTGCCTGCACGGATGCGGTGGCGGAGATGCCGGTATTCCGGCCGCTGATTGCAATGGATAAGGATGAGATCGTTGCGCTTTCCCGCAGGATCGACACCTTTGAGATATCGATTCAACCCTATGAAGATTGCTGCACGGTATTTACGCCGAAGCATCCCAAAACCCGGCCGCAGCTCGACGCGGTGGAGAAGGCACAGGCGCTGATCCCCCTGGAAGAGCTCATGGAGCGAGCGCTGGCGGGTGTAAAAATTGTGCCGATCGATGCGTGAGTCCATTCCCTATCGTGTTCTTTAAAGGAAGTTTTATGTAATGAAAGCTGAAATATTATCAGTTGGAACAGAGCTTTTGCTCGGCGATATTGTCAACACAGACGCCCAATTCCTTGCTAGGGAGCTAGCGCGGCTGGGGTTCACCGTGCTTTATCACAGCACGGTGGGTGATAATGAAGAGCGGCTTTCCGATTTGCTGCAAACGGCGCTCTCCCGCAGTGATCTCGTGTTGACCACTGGTGGGCTCGGCCCCACCGCGGATGACCTGACCAAAGAAGTGTGCGCGAAATTGCTCGGCATTCCCTTGGTGGAGGATGCAGAGAGCATGCGGCGTATGGAGGCTTTTTTCCAGGCCCGCGGGCAGGAGATGCCGGAGACGAACCGCAAGCAGGCGTTTCTGCCGCAGGGCTGTGTTGTGTTTCGCAACGATCACGGCACCGCGCCCGGCTGCGCAGTGGAGAAGGGCGGGAAGATCGTGATCAACCTGCCCGGCCCGCCGCGTGAGCTCAAGCCCATGTTCCTGGAGCAAGCGCTTCCTTATCTTTCGCGTTTTGCCGGCGGGGTGATCGTATCGCACACGGTGCGCACCTTTGGCATCGGCGAAAGCGCAATGGCAGAGCGGGCTGCGCAGTTTTTAGCGCAGGAGAATCCGACCGTCGCACCCTATGCGAAGGATGGGGAGGCGCTGTTGCGGGTGACGGCAAAGGCAAATTCCCAAGCGGAGGCAGACGCCTTGTGCAAGCCCACTGTGGAGGCGCTGTGTGCGCTTTATGGCAAGCTTGTTTACGGCGTGGATGTGGGCAGCCTACAGCAGGCCGTTGTGCAAATGCTGCGCGGGAGAGGCCTCAAAATCGGCCTGGCGGAATCCTGCACGGCTGGGCTGATTGCCAAGCGGATTACGGAGATCCCCGGCTCCTCCGAGGTGCTTGAGTGTGGGATCGTCTCCTACTCCAACCGGATCAAGGAGGAAGTGCTCGGCGTATCCCCGGCTACTATTGAAACATACGGCGTGATCAGCGCCGAAACCGCCGCCGAAATGGCGGCCGGCGCGCTTCGCATCAGCGGCGCGGAGATCGGCCTAGGCGTGACGGGGCTGGCAGGGCCGGATGGAGACGATCACGGCAACCCGGCGGGGCTCGCCTTTATCGCGCTGACAGATGGGGCGCACACGCTTCAACGCACGGTTCATACCGGCCGAGGGGGAGATAATCGGGAATATAACCGGTTTGTAATTTCTTCCCATGCGCTGGATATGATCCGGCTGTATCTATTGGAATACCAATAGCAGAAAGGGCTTTTGCCTCATAAAAGCCCGGAGATTACCCTCTGCTTGATCATACTCTACCGAAAGGCGGAATTATCAATGGCTCAAAATCATTCTGGAAACCGGTTGTTGCATGCTGTTTTCCCCTTCCCTGGAGATGCGGCGCTTACATGGGTGCGTAAAATCATAGCGATTTTATCTGTATGCGCGATCCTTGCGAGCAGCGGGGTGCTGATTTACCGCGTTGCACAGCCACAGGCGCAGCAGGGGGAAAAGCCCGCGCAGGCGCAGGCAGACCCCATCCTCTCCGCGCTGAAAACGAAATATCCCGGCTCCACGCCGCCAGAGGGGATGCAGGAGAAATTTAAACACCTTTATGCGGTGAATAACGACGTGGTTGGCTGGCTGACCATTCCAAACACCCGAACGGATACCCCAATCCTGCACGCAACAAAGGCGCAGGGCGGTAATGACTACTATCTGCGCTATAACTACTATCATAAATATACGGAGTTTGGCGATCCATTCATGGATTACCGCAACAATGAGAAGGAGCTATCCCGCAACACGATTCTCTATGGGCACAACCTACAGGGCGATTCGCTTGATAATGGCATGTGCTTTACTGGCGTGATGGGCTACCATACGCTGGAGGGCTACCGGAATGCTCCTGTAATCACCTTTAATACGCTTTATAAAGACTACAAATGGAAGGTGATCGGCGCTTTTGTTGCCACAACGAAGGCAAAGGATGATAACGGCTATGTGTTCAATTATATTTACCCGGATATGAATGATGAGAAATTTATGCAGTATATCGACGAGGTGCGTCAGCGCAGTCTCTTTACGACGGATGTCGATGTGCAGAAGGATGATAAGGTGCTCACACTTTCCACCTGCACCTATGAGCTTGGCACGAGCATTGACACGCGTTTCGTCGTGGTTGCTCGTATGGTACGCGATGGTGAGAGCGAAGCGGTGGATGTTTCCAAAGCAAAATTAAATCCCAACCCACATTATCCGCAGGCTTGGTATGACCGCCACGGCAAAACGAACCCTTATAAAAATGCGGAGCGCTGGTATCCCTTTTAAATTTAGGGTGCACTTGGGAAACCAATATCCCTTCTATAGGAGGGTTTGCAGATGAAACACAGTGAAAATAAGGCGGCAGGCGCGCATCAGCAGGCGAAAGGCCTGCTGGACGAGCTGGAAGAGGTCCGCAGGAAATATGGCCTGGCAGAGGAGATTGCACCAAGGGCAGGCGATTCCCGTCAGAGCGGCGTGCAGAGCAAGGAAACCGGCGCCGCCTCCAAGAAGGAAGGAGTTATCATGACTGATCAGGAAAATCAAAAGCAAAAAACGCCGCGGGGGCCGGACACTGCGGGGGATCAGCCAGTTTATTATGATGCAAACGGCAACCCAGTAACGCCAGTCGTTTATTATGACGCGGAGGGAAGGCCTGTCATTCCCGTTTTTGCAGCCCAGCCGGTTCAACCCCCGCAGGAGGAGCAGTATGAAACGCTGCCGGATGGAACGCGGGTGCGCATCGTCTATCAAGAGCCGGAAAGCAAGCGGACAAGCGCTGCCAAGCCCCCGGTTGCGCCAAAGCCTCAGGTGATCCCAGCTGAAAAAAAGGGGAAGCCTATGCCGGATGCGGGGCAAAGCAATTCCATGCATGTCATATACGAATCACCGGATGCAAATCATGAAACGGTTGCGCCTGACGCCCCAGTTGCCCCGCCGCCCGTGGAGGCGCCGGATAAAACGCCGGAGGCTACCTCTAGCGGACTAGCCGACCTGTTTGCCCAGGCGGAGGATCCGTCTTCCAGTAAAAGGAAGAAAAAGAAAAAAGGCCGGTTTGGCGATAGCTGGCTCCCCTGGAGAGGGGATACGGCTGCGGAGAAGGTGCGCAGGACGGTTTTTTTGATCGCTCTGGCCACCCTGCTCGTCTGCCTTCCGTTTTTGGGATATCGCCTGTATGAAGGCTGGTATAACGACTATTTTACCAAACAGTTGGCCGGGCAGGTGCAAACCGGTCTGGATGAAAGCGCTTGGGCGGATATCCGTGCCAAATACCCGAACGTCAACTTCCCGGAGGGAATGAATCCTGCCTATGCAGCGCTTTATGCGGCCAATCAGGAGATGGTGGGCTGGCTGAAAATCCCCAACATGAAATATATCGATTTTCCCATCGTCCAAGGGAAGGATAACGACAAATATCTGAAGCTCGATTATTACGGACGGACAACGAGTTACGGAAATCCGTTTCTGGATTTCCGCAACAATATCAAAGAGCTTGACCGCAACACGATCATATTTGGGCACCATATGCGCTCCGGCGATCAGGTGTTTTCCGAGTTGACGGATTATTTGACCATTGACGGCTTCAAGCGCAATCCGGTGATTGAATACAACACGCTCTATGCCGATTATCAGTGGAAGGTCTATGCGGTATTTTTGACAAATTCTAAGGCAGAGCATGATAACGGCTATATTTTTAACTATATCTTTACCAATTTGTCGAGTGATGATAAATTCAAGGAGTATATCTCCGAGATTGATCAGAGGAAGCTTTATTCTACGGGCGTTGATATCAGGCCGGATGATAAAATTCTGACGCTTTCCACCTGCAATTATGATTGGGATGAACAGCGCCTCGTGGTGGTCGCCCGCCTGGTCCGGGAGGGTGAGGATGCGTCTGTTGACACCAGCTTGGCAAAGAAAAATGAAAACCCGCGTTACCCGCAGATTTATTATGATAAAAAGGGAATCGCCAACCCATACCGGGATGCGGAAAAGTGGAAACCCTGATGATGGAGAAGCAGCCGGTTTGAGCGGGGAGTAGATAGCTGACTAAGAAACGAAAGGCCCAGCTTTTTGCGCATGGGCAGGAAGCGGAAGCTGGTAACAACCCCCCGGTATGTGTGGAAGGATGTGTGATTGGCATGAGCTTGCAGATATTATCCCTCAATTCCAACCAAGTGCCCGCCTGTGCCGCCGCCCAGGAAAAAATCCTGGCGCTTTTGTCCAGCGGTGAAGGCGCTATGGAGCCAAAGCAGTTTGGCACGGCAAAGGAATTGTTTTATGCCCTTGCGGAGGCATTGAAAACCGCCCAGACCATTTTGTTGTTGGTGGAGCCGGATCGGTATCTCCGCACGAAGGAGCAATTGCTGCGGGCGATGGGGCTGTCTACAGTGCCGAATCCGGAGCTGATGGAAGCGTTGCAAAAAAGCCCTGTACAGCTCCCGGAAGAAGATTTTTCGCGCCATGCCGCCATCCCGGTGGGCGCAGCTGCGTTCCCGACGCAGGATGGCCTGTTTGCGGGCTTTATGCTGACTGCGGGGCGGCAGACGATTTTGTTTTTGCCTTTGGATAACCGAAGGATTGACAGCATTTTAAAGGCGGAGGCGGGCGCGTTTTTATCCGGCTCACAGCTCGGCCGGCAAACGCGGGAGACACAGCCCCAAGCTGAGCAAAAGCCGAAACAGGCAAATGGCGCCCCTGCGCAAGGCGAATCAGAAAACAGAAACGAGCCGGAAGAACTGGCTGCACAAGCTGCCGCTCCTGGACAATATGCACAGCGGGCGATGGAGGCGTTGGAGGCTAAAGATTTACGCATCGCCTTCGCCAAAACGCCCACGGTGGAATTCCTCAAGGAAGCGGCGGGAGAAAATGAGCTGGCCGCACGGCGGCTGATCTATAGCAATGCGTTTTGCGAACCGGACGAGGGTTCCGCCAAGCAGTATGCGGCGGAGCTTGCCCGCCGGGCCATGCAGGAGGAAGGCACCCCGCTTGGCGCTGCCATTACAAACGTATATACCGTAAAAAAAGAAGGCAGAGTGGAAACCTTTTTGCTCATTGCTGTTGCAGAGGAAAGCGGTGCGCAGGTGCGCCAGCTTTATGCGCAGCCAGATGAGCATCCTGGCCTTTTGATTGGAGACGGCGTTCAAGCCCTGTATGAATTGGTGGAACAGGTAGTAAAAAAAGGGTCGGACAAGCTGGAAGCACGCCCGGCGCACTGGAAGGCGTTTGCGGCTGTGTTGAGTGTGTTGCTCTCCCTGTCCATTTTGCTCTGCATCGGAACGGGCGTTTTGCTGCGCTTTCAGGAGAACCGCTCCTCCCAGCAGGTTTCTCTTTCATCGGCTCATGCACCGGCAGGCCAACAGGCGACACAGCCATCCGATCCGGAGAATGCGCAGGCTTCTTTCGATATCGGCCAGCAAACAACCGATGCGGAAACGCAGGCGGATTCTTCCACGGCCGTGCGGTTGCCGACCGCATCTGCTCTTAAAAAGCCCGCTGTACCCGCTAAGGATCAGGCAATCCTGGATGAGGTAGCGCAGGCAATGGAGGATGAGCTGAATTCCGGCGGAAAAAAAGAGGAAGAATCATCGAAACAGCCGGACACCACAGCAAAGCCGGAGACTACCACCGGAAAAGGCAATGCGGATTCCTCCCAAACAACGCCGCCGAGCTCGGTTCCGTCGGATGAAATTTCTACGGCGCATCCTTCATCCCAGCGGAAAAGCGGTAAATTCCAATTTACAGTTTATGGCTATGGGCATGGCGTTGGCATGAGTCAGTTTGGGGCAAACGAATTCGCCAAGAGCGGGTGGAATTATCGGGAGATCCTGCTGCATTATTTCCCTGGGGTGCAGATGCAGAAGATGGATGGCTGCTATCCGGAAACGCTGGAGGTAAATGGTCAGCAGGTGGATACGAAGGTTGTGCTTGCCCGCATTCTGGAGAAAGAGATGGGCGGCTCCTATCATCTGGAGGCACTTAAGGCGCAGGCTGTTGCCGCATATACCTATATTTTGCGCCAAAACCGTGTGACAGGGGTTGCGATAGGCAGCACCTATTCCGCGCGTGCCATGCAGGCGGTGGAAGAAGTGCTCGGCGAATATATGACCTATAACGGAGAGCCGATTCTCGCTACCTTCTTTGCCTACTCGGCGGGAAAAACAGCGGATGTGCGCACCGTTTGGGGCGGTAGCGGCTACCCCTATCTCCAGGGCGGCTGTACGAGCCCTGGGGATAAAAACCATAAGAATTATAAAACGACCTATACCATCACAAGTGAAGCGCTTCGCAGCCGTGTAAAGAGCGCGCTTGGCATTGAACTTGCCGGCGATCCGGCCCAATGGCTAAAGATTAAATCACACGATGCGGCGGTCAGCGGATCAGTTGGCTATGTATCTGCGATCCAGGTTGGTTCCAAAACGATGAGCGGCCAGGATTTTCGGGCGAAAGTGATGGATTATGATATCCGATCGCATTGTTTTACCATCACTTATGTGCCGGATTCGTAAGATAAATGAACGATCTGGCGCCGGGCTCTAGTAAGTCGAGGCCGGCTTGGCACGGTTGGCGACCAGTAACCCCCATAGCAGCTTTCGGGCTTGCTATGGGGGTTTTTATATTCGTTCAGCCGAACGAAATACAGGCAGAATTTTTCGTGGGGGTACCGAAACCCCCTTTATAGGAAGTTCATAGATAGAACAATTAAAAAGTTCAATTTGAACTCATTTAAAAAAAACGAGTTTAAATTGAACTAATCAGTCAAAAATTTAAATAATTAAATGATTTTTTTATATAACATTTTTATTAATTTCTTATTCGAAAATTTTATATTTTAAAAACTGTATATAATAATGCCGCAAAGATTATCTTTGAGGAAAAAAGGAGGCATTTCTATGACGTGGAAAAAGCGGATTGCGGGAGTGGTCAGCATGATTTTAGTGCTGTCTATTTTGATGGTGCCAATGGCGTCCATAGCCGGAAACGATCGAATTACCATCTCGCAAAACGGGTATTACATGCAAAAGCTTTCCAACCCTACCGCGGGGGAAGGCGAGGCGGACGGCCTTGTAACGCCGGGCGATCGCTTCAACAGCTATGCATGGGCGACCGGCGAGCTGGGGGATTATATTTATGTTGGCTCCAACCGAAATTTGGTGGGCAGTACGATCGAATTATACATTCATGCGTATGGTGATAAAATTCCGATGGATACCGTGCGGCAGTTCGTCGATACGTTTACCAATGGAGAATTGGCCCTGACGCCGAAGGACGAGCAGGGAAAGGGCGGTGTGATCGTACGGTATAACAAGACAACTGGCAAGATGGAAACCGTATTTGAGCCAAATGCGGACATGCCTGCTCCATTCAACGATATTACCGGCTACCGTATGTGCGTGGAATTCAAGGGGAACCTCTATTTTGGCACAACAGGCACAGCGAACACAATGCTGCTGCGTATTGGGCCGGATTTTCAGCCGGGTGATTTGCCGGAAATCCTTGTACATATGACCAAGCCCGCAGAGACCGGCATGGGCAATATTCGGGCCTATGACGTGACGGATGATGGAGAGCGGCTTTACATCGGCGGCACGGATGCATCTCAGCTCTCGCATGAGGAGATTGCGCAAGGCGTTACCTCCGCAGTCCGAATTCAGACGACGACAGACGGAACGCATTTTGATACTATTGCCGGGCCGGATGATTTTTACCCATATACGTTAGAGAAATATATCAGCAATTCAGGCGACGTGTGGGATTTGGTGGTGTATCAGGATACGGTTTACCTCTCTCTGATGACAACGATCGGCGCGGTGGTGTATCAGGGCGTTGAGGTTGGCAAGGGGCAGCCCGGCGCAAATGAATATGGATGGAAGTGGACGGAGTTCATCGGGGATGGCCTTGGCAAGCAGGGTGACCCGATCTATCCAGCAGGCTTTGGCAATCCGCTCAACTACGTTATGTCCCCGATTGTGTATCAGGGTGATCTTTATTACTACACGCTTTCCAATGCGTTTGATGCAATGGTCAAGGCGATCTTCTCATTGGTTAAATTGGTGCGCACACAGGATATCAACGCCTATTTTGAAGGCCTGAAAACGATGGAAAACAGCATGAAAAATCAGGCCTCGATTTACCGCCTCACTTCAGATGGCAAAATGCAAATGGTAATGGGCTCACCAGATCAATATTTTAATCGGGAGAAGGGGAATTACCTTTCCGAAACGCTGCATGCCTTCTCCAACAGCACGGAGCTCGGCTGCATGCAGTATATCTGGCGTGCAACGGAATATAACGGCAAGCTGCTCTTCGGCACGTTTGACGCATCCACCCTGAATCATTACTTCACCTTCCTGACCAACGGCGATTTGATTGGAATGGATGCCGATGATTGCGAGCATCAAATCCGTTCTGCTGTGGATCTGATCAACCTCCTGAAGAAGGAGACGGTGATTGATTCTAAGACGACAGATATGCTTGTTCAGGTGCTGGGCACGCTCAATAGCATGGTGAACAAGAAGGCAACAGAAGCCTCCGTGAAGCAGCTGCTGGAGATATCTCTTCAATTCAAAAAGGCGTTTGATAAGATCCGCCCCATCTTAGATAAGATTGTGAATTCCGACTTAGCCCAATCCCTTGGCGATCAGCTCCAAGGCCTCAATGCGCTGCGTTCTATCTATAATACATTGGCCAATATTGATACCGAAGGGCTGGAGCGGTACATCCGCATCTCCAATGCGATTATGGAGGCCGACGGTGGGTTTGACCTGTATCAGACAGAGGACGGCGTTCATTATCAAGAAATTCTGAACGACGGCTTCCATGATAAATATAATTACGGTTGCCGCTCCTTTATCGCGGGCTCAGACGGCTTGTATCTCGGCACGGCAAACCCTTATTATGGCGGGCAGCTGTGGAAGCTGAACGAAATCACGGCAGAGCTGAAAACGCTCTCCTCACCGCAGCTCAACCTCTCTTTTGAGCGGAATGTAAAGGCGTATCAGGCCACTGTAGACCAGAATGTGACGGAGCTTTCTCTAACGGCTCTTGGCGCTGATCCCGGCACGCAGGTGCTTGTAAATGGACGGGAAAGCGATGGGGCGGCAGTAACTATTGCGCTGAAAAACGGAGAGAACATCATCCGAATTGAAACGACCTCCATTGACGGCAGTGTGACGGATGTTTACGTGCTGACAGTGACGCGTGGAGCGGCGGCATCTGAGCCGACGGAGCCGGATACGGCAGAGCCCGGTGAGCAGAGCCCCTCTAACCCAGACGCCTCAGGCACGGAAGGAGAAGCCCCAACTGCTTCCACCCAGGAGGATGCAACACAAGCCCCCACCGGCCCCGACAACGTGGATATTCCGGGCACTGGCAGCGGCGCGTCGGTTGCGATGCTTGCGGTGCTGGTGATCGGCGCGGCTGGAACGATGACGTTCAGCCGCAAAAAGCGCGGATAAAAAAATAGCCGTGAACCGCCCGCTCCCATGAGCGATGCGTATCCCCGTGACCCGTGTGGTCATAGCAAGCCTTGCTTTGTTACTCGCTTCGCATCGTGATAAAAAATAGACGATCGATTCGATGCCCGGCAGCTATATGGTAGAGGTTGCCGGGCATTTTTGTGCCACACAGCCTCATGGTGAACGCTATGTTTGATACAGAGCGGGGCATGTGGGTTTGTTTGATGGGATCAGGCGGTTTAAAGATGAAATGGGCAGCTGCAAAAGGCTTTGCAGCTGCCCATTTGTTTTTGGGGTTAGGCGTCGTGTTCCTCCTGCCGCAGCTCCTCTAAATCCACATAAAACGCTTCGGTGGAAAGATCCGGTAGATCTTCCTCTTGTGGAAAGGTGGGAATTTCTGCGATGACCTCGGCTTTTTGGCCGCGCATCCATATGGATGGCGTAATACGCACCGTATAACCACAACCGCTTGGGGTACGCCATTCAGGCATAGGCAATTCGGGGATCCCAAAGGCGGCGAGGATCGTCATAATAACGCCGCCATGCGTGACGATTGCGGCATTGGTCACATTGGTTTTCATCATACCTTCGGCAATTTTGAGAAAACAGCTGCATACCCGCGTGGAAAACTCCGCGTTGCTCTCTCCGAAAGGCGGGGCGGCATCCGGCCCACCAGCAAGCCAAGAGGCAAAGCCTTCGTCATCGGCGAGCTGCTCCGGCGTTTTACCTTCATATTCACCGAAATCATATTCAATGAGTTCGCGCATAACAATGGCTTCACGCTCTGGATAGATCGCGTGTGCCGTTTGCGTGCAGCGCTTGAGCGGGCTTGTAAAAACGGCCTCCACATAGGGATAATCCGCTTGTTCCTTGAGCCGGTGGAGTTCAGCAACACCCTCCGGGCTCAAAATGGCGTCGGTATGGCCAATGTAACGGCCGGAGGTGCTGTCGTCCGTGCGGCCGTTGCGGATCAGATGGATTTGATATGTCTTCATTTTTCCTCCAAATTATTTTATCGTTTTTTGTCAGTAATCACTATGTACAAATTAGGGGTAGTCCCTTATAATTATTTTACAATATACGATGCGTATTATTTATGGGGGTTCAAGAGGATGAACAAATGCTTTCCGACGCGGATGGTGCTATTGCGGAAGGAACGTGGCCTGAGCCAAAAGGAGGCGGCCGCCCGCCTTGGCGTATCACAGGCGCTCTTATCGCATTATGAGAAGGGAATACGGGAGTGCGGGCTGGATTTCGTGACACGTGCGGCAAAGCTCTATCACGTAACCTGTGATTATCTGCTGGGATATAGCGAAAGCCGAACGGGGTTGACAGGCTTTTTTATTTCGGATGAGCTGGAACAGGATCGTGAAATGAGCATCAGCACGATTTACCGTGCGGCCTCACGGTTGTTGGAGGCAGTCAATCTTGAATGGGATACTGTTCTGGGCGACCGTATGCAGTGGTTGTTTGCACTGTCTGTTTATAACGGAATGGTCACTTCTTCACAGGCTGGGTTTCTCTCAAAGGATGCGATCCACTTTGATCCGCAGGCAGCAGAACTGCTCACTAGCGGGATGATGGAGGCAATTGCGCGCTCTATTATAAACTCAGGATCCGAAGTGGCGGTGGCGGCGCATGAGGATAAGCTGCCGCAGTGCATGCAAACGCTGATCTTGGAAGCGGAAAATTACATAAGGCGCAATGTTGACCAGTATTTATCCGGCGGAGAGTTGCGGTAACGTGGGGCCTGCTGGCGCCTTCTTGTGCCAAAATTTCAAGCAATGTTTCTGCCCCAAAGCAAAAAACACAGTTTGGGTGGATGAAAGCTTCAATGGACCCTGATAAGTGAATAGAGGGGATCATTACGCTATTATAGCATAATAAGCGCACAGCAAGATGCAAATGCAGCATTTTGCTGTGCGCTCGCTTATGATACGCATTTAGCCTTCCAACATGGATTTATAGAGCCGGATATATGCATTGGCCGAGCGGCCCCAACTACAGTCGCACTCCAATGCACGCTTGACAAGCATCGCCCAACCCTCTTGATTTTGATAGCCTTCCAAGGCGCGGCGGATCGTGTGGAGCATTTCATGCGCGTTATAATTGGCAAAGGTAAAGCCGTTGCCTTCCCCATCGCCGCTATCCTTTATGCTGTCGCGCAGACCGCCTGTTTCCCGCACAATCGGAATGGAGCCATAGCGCAGCGCAACCATCTGGGAGAGCCCGCAGGGCTCGCTTTTAGAGGGCATCAGGAATAGGTCGCTCCCCGCATAAATTTTGCGCGCCAGATCCGGCACAAAACCGATGCGGATGGCAAGCTTACCAGGGTGGCGCGCGGCCGCCTCACGGAAGAAATTTTCATACTCCCAATCTCCTGAGCCAAGCACGACGACCTGTATATCCGTGGTTTCCAGCAGCTCGTCGAGCACAGCCTTGACCAGATCAAGCCCCTTATGAGAAACTAAGCGCGATACCATACCCATTAAAGGAACATCCTCCCGTACAGGAAGGCCCATATATTCTTGCAGACCGAGCTTGTTGCTCATCTTTCCGGCCGGATCCTCCGCAGAATAATTGGTAAAGAGCGATTGATCTGTGGCAGGATCATAGCTGATGGTATCGATGCCATTGAGAATCCCACTGAGCTTCCAGGAGCGCTGGTTGAGAATGGTGTCGAGGCCGTGGCTGTACCATGGATCAAGGATTTCCTGCGCATAGGAGGGGCTGACAGTGGAAACCCGGTTGGCGCATTCGATCGCGCCTTTCATAAAGTTAACGTCACCGTCATATTCCAAAAGCGCCTCATCTCGCTGGGCAATGCCGAGCACATCCTCCAAGATCTCTTTGCCGTATACGCCTTGATACTGAATATTATGGATGGTGAAAAGCGTTTTGATATTTTGATATCCCTCGCGGTGCGCATACATCAGCGAGTAATAAACCGGTGTTAGAGCGCTTTGCCAATCATTGCAGTGGATGATATCGGGATGAAAATCAATATAAGGCAGCATTTCAAGCACTGCGCGGGAGAAAAAGGCGAAACGCTCGGCATCGTCGTAATGGCCATAGATCGTATCCCGCTTGAAATAATACTGGTTATCGAGCAGGTAATAGGTAACGCCATTGGCTTTGGCTTCAAATATGCCGCAGTATTGCCTGCGCCACGCTACGGGCACAGACAGGCTTGCAATAAAATGCATACTGTCACGCATCTCCTGCGGGATCGTGGCATATAAAGGCATGACAACGCGGCAGCCGATCAGCCGCTTACGCAGCGCCTGGGGAAGACTCCCTGCAACATCGCCCAAACCGCCGCTGGCGATAAAGGGGAGCGCCTCGCTCGCAACAAATAAAACCTTCAAAATGAATCCTCCTTTTCAGACGCATCATGGGATCAACGCAAATTCTAGCCTTAGATCACGATGCCTTTGCCAATATAAACAGGGTAAGTGCTGGTGCCTGTTACCGTTTTGTGCGGGCGAACGACTACGCTCTTATCGGCAATGACGCAGTCGAGATGAACGCCCTCGCTGATGTAAGTGCCCTGCATGATGATAGAATTACGCACCACAGCGCCCTTGCCAATTTGAACGCCACGGAATAGGATGCAGTTTTCCACTTCGCCGTCGATGCTGCACCCATCTGCCACCAGTGAGTTTTTGACTGTAGAGCCAAGGCCGTAAATTGCCGGCATATCGTCGCGCACCTTGGTGTAAACCGGGCGTTCGCGTGTGAAGAGCTCCTGGCAATTGGCTGGATCCAGCAGGCTCATGCTGATATCATAATAACTCTGCAAAGAGTCAAACACGCTTGTAAAACCGGATACCTCATAGCCGTAGATGTTTAGGCGCTTGAGATTGTGCTGAATGACATCCCGCACGAAGCTGTCCTGATTGAGGCTCACAGCGTTGTTAATCAGGCGGGTCAGCAACGCTTTGCTGATTAGGATGATATTCATTGCGTAATCGACTGGATTGCTCGTTTTAGGGTCAAGCGCAATTTTGGCAACCTTCTGATTTTCCTCAAAGGTGAAGGTCATCAAATCATCCAGCCGCGGCGCGCGGCCGTGGTGGTAGGCAATGGTGATATCGGCCCCGCTCTCCGTATGAGCGCGGCACATATCGTTGAGATCAAAATTGCAAACCACGTTGGTATCCATCAGGACGATATATTCCTCTTTTGATTGCTCTAAAAAGCGCATAATGCCCCTGAGCGCCTGGATTCGGTCGCGGTACATACCAGTGTGGCTATTGTTAAAGGGCGGGAGGAGGAACATGCCTCCGCGCTTGCGGGAGAGATCCCAAGGTTTGCCTGTGCCGATGTGATCCATCAGGGACTGATAATTGCTTTTTGTAATAATGCCAACTTTGTTGATGCCGCAGTTAACGAGATTTGAGAGCGCGAAATCAATCAGGCGGTAGCGCCCGCCAAAGGGGACGCTGCCCATGGTACGCGCATTGGTCAGCTCGCTCAATACAGAATCATAGGCGTTGGAATAGATAATTCCTAACACATTATTCGCTCTCATAGTTATAACCATTCCTTTCGCTCCAACCGTGGAGTTTTAAGCGGTTTTGCGAAGCAAGATTTTGAGATTCCCTTGATGCAAAAAGGGCGAAACTCCCGTTTGAAAAACACGTTTTTCAAACTGTCACCTCCGGCAGGTCCTCATCGACCATTGCCTTCGGCGCGACGCGTGTGCCTGCGCCAATGCAGACGTTTGCGCCGACTACAGCCACACCCCAATCAGAAAGGTTTTCCATATCCTCCGGGCGTTCGCCGACGACGGCGTTTTCTTCAATCACGGCATTTTCCGCGACGATTGCATATTGCACCACGGCGCCTTTTTTCACCACCGTGCCGGGCATCAGGATGGAATCACGCACGACTGCGCCCTTTTCGATCGATACGTTGGCAAATAAAACGGAGAAATCCACACTGCCCTCAATCAGCCCGCCTTCTGAAATCAAGGAATTCTGAACGGTGGCGTCCGGAGAAACGTAGTGCGGCGGAGCGACCGGGTTGCGGGAGTAAATTTTCCAATCGGGGTCGCTTAGGTCAAGATCAACATTGGGGTTGAGCAGGTCAAGATTGGCTTCCCACAGGCTGTCAATCGTGCCAACGTCTTTCCAATAGCCATCGAAGGGGAAAGCGAAAAGCCGCTCGTGCGCCTCATGCATGGCTGGAATCAGATCGTGCCCGAAATCGTTGCCAGAGGCTTCGTTGGCCTCATCATCCAGCAAATACTGGCGCAGCTTCTCCCAAGTAAACATGTAAACCCCCATGGAGGCCTTATTGCTGCGGGGGTGCTTTGGCTTTTCCTCAAATTCTGTGATGGCGCCATCTTCATTCACCATCATCAGGCCGAAGCGGGGCGCTTCCTCCCACGGGACTTCGAGCATGGCGATGGTACAGGCCGCTTCCTTTTCCTTATGATAGGCGAGCATTTTGGAATAATCCATCTTATAGATATGATCGCCGGAGAGGACCACAACATATTCAGGGTCATAGCGATCGATAAAATTGATATTCTGATAGATCGCGTTAGCGGTATTTTTATACCACTCTGTCCCACGAATTTTTTGATAAGGGGAGAGGATATGTACCCCTCCGTTCACACGGTCCAGATCCCATGGCTCTCCATTGCCAATATAATCATTGAGCTCCAGCGGCTGATACTGGGTGAGGACACCGACGGTATCGATGCCGGAATTCACGCAATTGGAGAGCGGAAAGTCAATGATACGGTATTTTCCACCATAGGGCACGGCAGGCTTGGCGATATTTTTTGTCAGGATACCGAGCCGGCTTCCCTGCCCGCCTGCGAGGAGCATTGCAATGCATTCCTTTTTTCGGGCCATATATGTTGCCTCCTTTATTTTATAAAAATTGATTTTATGAAATCCGTGGAAATAAATTCCAGAGGATTTGATCAGGTTGATTTAGCTTCCGGTGAGACGGGCTTTGCCTTTTTGCGGGATGGAGCCGCCTGTGCAGCGGAAGCGGGCGTTTTCTTCTGCCTTTTTTTACGCTCCTTTGAAAGCTCCAAATATAACACGGAAAAACCAGGAAGATCCAGCACCATGCTCTGCTCGCAGCTATGCATGGGGAGATCCTCCGTTTTGATGATGCCGGAGGAGCCGTTGCCCTCGCCGCCGAACGCAATATCGTCGGAATTGAGCAGCACGCGGTAATCCCCCCGCTTCGGCGCGCCGATGCGGTAATCCGGGCGCTCTACCTTTGTAAAATTGCAAACGGCGATGATCTCATTGCCCTGGTCATCCATCCTGCGAAAGGCGATCACGGAGTTTGCACTGTCATCACTGGAAATCCAGGAGAAGCCCTCCCAGCTGAAATCAATTTGCCACAGCGGGGAATGCTTGAGGTAGAAATGGTTGAGCGCCTTCACATAGTCCCGCAGCTGTGCATGTTTTTCATAATCGAGCAGAAGCCAGTCCAGCTCGGCGGCAAAATCCCACTCCTTAAACTGCCCGAATTCCTGCCCCATGAAAAGCAGCTTCTTGCCTGGATGCGCCATCATATACCCATAAAACACACGCAACCCGGCAAATTTTTCTTCATAGCTGCCCGGCATTTTGCCGATTAAGGAGCATTTTCCATGCACCACTTCGTCATGTGAAATCGGCAGAACGTAGTTTTCGGAAAACGCATAGAAGAAAGAAAAGGTGAGGCAATCATGATTGTATTTGCGGAAATAGCCATCCAGAGAGACATAGCGCAGAATATCGTTCATCCAGCCCATGTTCCATTTAAAATTAAAGCCGAGGCCGCCCACATTTGTCGGCTTCGAGACGAGCGGCCAGGCGGTGCTTTCCTCTGCAATCATCAGCGTGGAAGGATGCTCCTGAAAGATAACTTCGTTTAGCTTTCGCAGGAAGGAAACCGCCTCCAGATTCTCCCGCCCGCCGTGGTCGTTGGGAATCCAATCGCCATCCTCCCTACCGTAGTCAAGATAGAGCATGGATGCCACTGCATCTACACGAAGGCCGTCAATATGGTATTGATCCAGCCAAAACATCGCGCTGGAAATTAGAAAGCTTGCCACCTCGTTGCGCCCGTAGTCAAATACGCGGGTGCCCCACTGGCGGTGCTCGCCCTTGCGCGGGTCGGCATACTCATAGCAGGGGGCTCCGTCGAACTCATAAAGGCCATTGGCATCCTTGGGGAAATGTGCCGGTACCCAATCGAGAATCACGCCGATCCCGGCCTGGTGGCACTGATCGACGAAATACATAAAATCATGCGGCGTACCGTAGCGGGAAGTTACGGCAAAATAACCGGTTACTTGGTAGCCCCAAGAGCCGTCGAAGGGATGCTCCATCACAGGCATGAGCTCTACATGGGTATACCCCATTTCAGTGAGATAGGGAACCAGCTCTTGCGCAAGCTTTCGATAGTCAAAAAAGTTCTCATCGGGATATCGCTTCCACGAGCCGGCGTGCATCTCATAGATATTGACAGGACTGTCATAGATAACAGTATGGCTTTTCGCTTCTTCCCAAGCCTGGTCGCCCCATTCGTAACCGCTCAGATCATAAACCTTGGAGGCATTATTGGGGCGCGTTTCCATATGTACGCCGTAGGGATCGCTTTTCATCAGCTGGCGGCCATCTTCTGTTAGGATACAGAACTTATAATTTTCAAATTGCGCAAGTTCCGGCAGCTCTGCCTCCCAAACGCCGCCGTTGTCCACCAAGGCCATGGGCGCGTTTTCCGCATCCCAGCCGTTGAAGTCGCCCACCACGCTGACGCCTGCGGCATGCGGCGCCCAAGTGCGAAATACCATTTTCCCACCGTCTATTCTATGCGCGCCGAAGTATTCATATGCGCGGGCATTACTACCCTCGTGGAATAAATAGAGCGGCACGTCAGAAGGAGAACTTTTTCGTTTCGCCATGGAGGTACACCTCGTTTACTTTTTAATAGCTTTATTTTAGCAAACCGAAATTCAATTTTCAAGTGTATTTTGAGTATTTTATTCAAAGCGAGTGCAAATTTCACGACCTATTTTTAGCTATTTTGTTACAAGAAACGCTAAGGCTTGATTTGTATCGAAAAGAATAACCCGTTTTTTTTCGTCAAAATGCCGAAAAAAGCGACCTGGGAATTGTGGAAAAGATCCGTTCGACACCCCAGGGACTACCTGAAAAAATAAATTTAATTCTAGCGTCTCCCGGCATTGCCATTTGGGATTCCCCCTCCTCCTGGGCTTAACCAATCTGTATTCTTGCCGTTATGCTCCGTATCAAATAGAAACAGCGTGTGTTTTCCTGGGAAAAATAGTGGTGGGCCGCCTGCTTCTTATGAGCCATGCCTACTGTTTGATCGGGGTTGATGGGTTCTGTTTTTTATTTATAAAAAAACGGAAGGCAGCATGGTAGTCTGCCTTCCGAAAAATATAAGAGACTGTATGATTAGGGCATCAGGCGGCGGATCACCATTTCGCAATCCGCCTCATTCATGATCTTCGGCACCGGATAGAGCGGGTTGCCCTCCTTGAGCGCACGCTCGACCAGAGTGGGGATATCCTTCTCCTGAATCTGCTCAATCTTATCGGGGATATTCATATCCTGGTTGAGCCGGCGGATCGCAGCAATAAAGGCCTCTGCCTTCTGCGCATCCGTCATGCCGGGCTGTGTGATACTTGCCGCCTCGGCAAGCTCTGCCAGGCGCTTATGCGCGCTTTCGCCGTAGTATTCCAGCACATATGGCAGGATGATCGCATTGGCAAGGCCGTGCGCGATGCCATACATGCCGCCGAGGTTGTGCGCGATGGCGTGAACATAGCCGACATAGGCGCGTGTAAAGGCAACGCCCGCATAGTAGGAGGCGAGCAGCATTTCGCCGCGGGCCTCAATATTCTTGCCATCCCGATAAACCGTTTCGATGTTGTCAAAGATCATTTTGACGGCGCGTTTGGCATTTTCTTCCGTATCGCGCGTATTGCTGTGGCCGATATAGGCTTCTACTGCATGGGTGAGTGCATCCATGCCGGTGGTGGAGGTGATATGCGGTGGCAAGCCGACGGTGAGCTCCGGATCAAGCACCGCATATTTTGGGCGCAGGACTGGATCGTTTATGGCATATTTTTCGTGTGTTTTTGGGTTGGTGACAACGGCCGCGATGGTTGTTTCGGAGCCAGTGCCCGCCGTGGTGGGAACGGCAAAGAAAGGCGGCAGCTTGCGCAGCACCTTCAGCACGCCGCGCATCTTCGGAATCGGTGTATTCGGGCGCACCACTCGCGCCGCGGCAACCTTGGCGCAGTCCATAGAAGAGCCGCCGCCAAATGCGATAATGGCTTCGCAGTTATTCTCCACATAAAGGCTGCGGGCATCCTCAATATTGTCAAAGGTAGGATTGGGCTGCGTGCCGTCATAGAGTGTGTACTGAATGCCGGCCTCTGTGAGCTTTTCAAAGAGCGGGTCAAGCAGGTGGAGGCTCATTAGACCCTTATCCGTAACGATAAGCACCTTTTCCACACCTTTGGACTGGATGAGCGCAGGCAGACGCTTAATGGCGCCGGGGCCCTCGAGCCGCTCTGGTTCAGACCAGTCGAGAAAACAGACGAGCACACGGAAAACCGCCTGATAAGTACGGTACCATGCTTTTTTGATTGGCCACATAAAGATTCATTTCCTTCCTTCTTCAAAAAACCGCCGTCCGGCAGCTTTTCGGTAGTTGATATGCCTATAGTTTACTATTTTTTGCTTTCCTTTGCAAGGGGATCTGTACAATTCTCCAAAGGACTCAAAAACTGGCGGCAGCGTGCGGAAGCAAGAGAAAAGTTGAGGATTGGAACGCCAACAGCCGCCCGTTTATGTATTTTTCATGCTCTCTTTGATTTGACTTTCTTTCTGTGGTTTTATAATATATAAAGAAAAGCGATTCAAAAGGGGATGATGGAAAGAAAGGGGGATATCGGTGAATAAACAGGAAACCGTGGAATATTCGCTGCATGATGCAGGTGAATCTATCCAATACCGATTAAAGCGAGATATTCTTCATACAGACATCCGTGCGCCGGAGATGGCCGCATTGCGGGGCTGGGAAGAAGAACAACAAATTCATTTATCATATATGCAGGAGGCCGGCTCATGAATCAATGTGAAGAGATCCTGACACAGATCAAAAAAGCGTTCGTTGGCAAAAAAGACGTGGCGCGCAAAATTTTGATGACCATGCTCGCGGGAGGGCACGTGCTTCTGGAGGATATCCCGGGCGTTGGCAAAACAACGCTTGCCGTAGCGTTTTCCAACGCGACGGATTTACAGTATAAACGCATTCAGTTCACCCCCGACGTGCTGCCGTCGGATATTACGGGATTTTCGATCTTTCACCGCGAAACGGGAGCGATGGAATACCAGCCTGGGGCCGCGATTTGCAACCTGCTGTTGGCAGATGAAATCAACCGCGCTTCCTCCCGCACGCAGTCTGCGCTGTTGGAGGCGATGGAAGAAGGAAGCGTCACGGTGGACGGTGTGACGCACCTGATCCCGCAGCCCTTCACCGTGATTGCAACGCAGAACCCTACCGGCTCGGCCGGGACACAGCTGCTGCCGGATTCACAGCTTGACCGTTTTATGATGCGCCTTTCCATCGGTTATCCAGAGCCAGCAGCGGAGCGGGAAATGCTGCGCCGCAAGCATGGCGAAAATCATGGTCAGGCTGTGCGGAAGGTGGCGGATGCAGCGGCCTTGCTTACAATGCGGGATGAGGTTTCCAAAGTGTTCGTCCACGAAGAGCTGTATGACTATATCGTCCGCCTTGCCCGCGCCACACGTGAGCATAAATCGATCCGGCAGGGCGCAAGCCCCCGCTGTTCAGTGGCGGCAATGGCGCTTGCGCAGGCCTGTTCCTGGATGGATGGGCGGGATTATGTGGTGCCGGAGGACGTCCGAGCAATTTACCCGGATTGCACAGCGCACCGCTTGCTATTAACAGCGCAGGCAAAGGCCCAGGGCGAGCAGCCGCGCGAGCTGCTGGATGAAATCCTGCGCAAAACGCCCGCGCCGAAGATCAGGTGACGATATGAGCCGTTATCGTATTCTTTATTTTTGCATGTTATCCATGGCGGTATCCTATTATGTGATGGACACGCGCTATCTCTCTTGGCTGCTGCTTGTAATGATTCTGTTGCTCGTGCCGCTGGAAGTGCTGCTGAGCCTGCCGGGCCTTTTAACGCTGCGTATTAAACTCACAGCGGAGCCTCTTTCGCCTACCCAAGGTGGGGTGCTGACCGCGCGGGCGGAGGTTTCTTCCCGCTTTCCGGTGCATTGTGTGCGTCTGCGTATGCAGTGCAAAAACCTGCTGACCGGCGAAGAGGCGGATAAAAAAGGCTGCTTTCCAGCGCGGGGTGGAAAGATGGCCGAGCTGCCCTGCCTGTGGGAGCACTGTGGCACCGTGTGCTGCCAGGTGACAAACGCGCGTATGGTTGATCTCTTGGGGCTTTTCTCCTTCCGGGTTCGTTTGCCGGCGCCGGTGGAGGTGCTGATTTCTCCGACACCGACGCCATTTTACGGGAAGGCTTCCGCCTTTGCGCCGGGCGGCACATTGGAGGCTGCTGCACGCTCGGCCGGCAAGGGCGGCGAAGAACGAAGCTCTGTGCGGGAATTCCGGGATGGGGATCAGTTGCGGGATGTGCATTGGAAGCTTTCCTCCAAGCTGCAAAAACTCATCGTGCGTGAGGCGGAGCAGACGCCGCAGCCAAGCGTTGTGCTTGCCTTTTGCCTGAGCGGGGCGCCTGACCGGGCCGATCAGGTGCTCGCAAGGCTGACGGGCCTTTCAGAAGAGCTGTTCGAAAACCAGTGCGTGCACAGCCTGCAATGGTATGATGCGGCGAGAGGGGATTTGCACACCCGGCAGGTGGAGGATGAGGAATCGTTCCGCAGGGTGCTGCTGGAGGCCTGTTCCAGCCCGCTGTCAGAGCGGGAGTTGCGTGTGGAAGATTGCCGGAAAGAGCTCCGCGCGCCGATGGTTGATCTGCTATTTCTCATTCATGCGGATGGAATTTCTATGTTTGGCGATGCAGAGGAGGGGATGGAATGAAGCTGGCCGGATCCTCCGGAGCGGGTCAGGAGCTCAAATCGCGCTTCGCCATGCCGGTGCTCCGCTTTTGCAGCGGCGCGGTTTTGCTGCTGGCAGGCTTGTATGGGGCGTTGCTTTGCTTTTTTCAAACGTTTGCATTGCCGGAAGCGGAAACGGCGCTGATTTGGTCCCTGCCGACAACGCTGCTGTTTCTCATCATCTATTCCCTGCCGAAGCATCGGGGGCTTGCCTATCTGGCCGTGTTTGTTTTGTGGGGAATTGCCGCCTTTTTTGTGATGCGTGAGGTCGTAACGGGCGCAGTATTCGTGGCGGAGCAGTTTTCCACCCAGGCGTCGGCCGTGTTTCCAAAGCTCGGCCATTTCGCACCGCCTCAAGCGCAGGAGGATTTAGCGGCTTGCCGCATGTTTTTCCGGGTGGTCCAGTTTCCGCTGACAGGGTATCTTGCCTGGGCCGTGGTAAAGGCACACAGCTTCTTTTTCTCCCTCCTCGCGACCGCGCCGTTTCTGGCGATTGCAGCCGTGGTGGGGCTAGTCCCGCCCGCGTTTGCGCTGGTTTTGCTGATCGGCTTTTGGGCCGCCATGTTGCTTTCGGGCCGTGCGGGGCGGATGGGGGAGCGGCACGCGGCCAAGGCTGGGCTGCTGCTAGCGCCCTTTGCCTTTTTGCTGGCAGCGCTGGTGGTGTTGTTTCAGCCGCCGGATGCCTACCAGCCCTCCACTCGCGCGGTGCAAGTGCGCAACGCGGTCATCCAGGTGGTAACGGAGCTGTTTGACTCCAGCCATCAGGATTCCCTATCCTTTACAGGCTATGGCGCGCCGATGACGGGTTCGCCCGGCATGACAGACCTCACAAATGCGGGGGAACTGCGTTTTACCGACCAAACCATGCTGCGCGTCCAATCTGCGCCAGCGGATTATTATCTGCGCGGATGGGCCGGCTCTGTTTATACGGGCACCTCGTGGCAGGTGATTTCTGAAGAATCGTATCAGGGCATGCGGCTTTCTTTCCAGCCGTTGCTGTATACCGATATTTCCGTGCGGCGGATGGGCGGAGAAAAGCCGCAGGCCTCTGGTATCACAATTGACAATATAGGAGCCAACCGCTCCTATACGTATACGCCCTATTACCTTTCGCAGGGGGATACGGTGACAGGAAGTGATTTTAAGCAGGATGCTTACCTGCTGATGGGGCGTGAGGATGGAACCTCGGTGAGCAGCTACACGCTCCATTCCTATTTTACCCCGTTGAGTGCAGCGCAGCAGAAGCGGATTCCCAGCCGGATCAGGCAGATGGAGCGGGAATATGAAGCGCTGATCAATAAGCGGGATACCCAACTGCCGGACGGCGTGCGCGACAGGCTGCTCGCCTATGCGGAAAAAGCCGGCCTGACAGCGGCGGAAGGCCCAGAGGACTGGCTGCGTGTTGCCAGAGCGGCCGCGCAGGTGGTTCAAAATGCTGGAACCTATACGGAGAAGCCGGGTGCGGCGCCAGAGGGGCAGGATTTTGTGCTTTATTTCTTGGAGGAGAGCCCGCGCGGCTACTGCATTCATTTTGCAAGCGCAGCGGCGGTTTTGATGCGCGCGCTGAACGTCCCCGCGCGCTATGTCGAGGGTTACACGGTGAAAACCAGCAATTTCAAGGCGGATGGGAGCGCTGAAATTCCAGACCGGCAGGCGCACGCCTGGGTGGAAGTGTGGGCGGATGGCCAGGGGTGGACGCCCATTGAGGCAACGCCCGGCGGAGCCGCAACCCTGCGGGAAAACCCGGATGAAAACGATGTGCGGCCGGATGAGACGACACGCCGCCCCACTGAGGCGCCGACGACGAACGGCTCTGTAGCTCAGACAGGCGTAAAAACATCGCATTGGCCCCTCCCGCTGCTGGCAGGGTTATGCGTGCTGGCGCTGGTTGCCGCGCGGCTGGAACTGACGCGGCGCAGAAAGCTCGCCTTCCGGCAGAAAGACCGCAACCGGGCGGCGATTGCGGTTTACCGTTACCTTTGCCGCTTGGCCCGTTTTGGCTATATGGTCAGCGGGGAGGCACAGCGCTTGGCGCGCAAGGCGAAATTCAGCCGCCACGTGCTCACGCGGGAGGAATTATCCACCTTGCAGGCGGAGGCGGAGCAGGCAGGCAAATCCACTTATGAAAAGCTGCCGCTTTGGAAAAAGCTCCTGTTCCGAATTTGGATTTATTAAATTTTGTTTGAGATGGATACGGATCAAAAGAAAACGGGGCTGTTGCAGGGCTTTTTCCTTGCGGCAGCCCCATTCGATGTTTCCCGCGAAATATCATGGAAAAGGTGGAAATTGCTTTCCCTTTATGCTATAATAACACCATTATTTTATTCTTTTAAACTGGAAAAGCATTGAGGAGGGAACCGGATGTCAAGTAGAGTATGGATTTTTGCGGCCTTCGGCTGCTATCTGCTGGCGATGATGGGAATCGGTGTGTTTTACTACAAGCGCACCAAGAATTCAGAGGATTATTTTCTAGGTGGGCGCTCGCTCAACGGCTGGGTGGCTGCGCTGAGCGCACAGGCCTCAGATATGAGCGGCTGGCTCCTGATGGGGCTGCCCGGGGCAATTTACGCATTTGGCACAGGGCAGATATGGATCGCTGTGGGGCTAGCCATCGGCACGATCCTCAACTGGATTCTGGTCGCCTCCCGTCTGCGGCGGTATACGATTCAGGCGGGAAATTCCCTGACGCTGCCGGAGTTTTTTGAAAACCGGTTTCAGGATCACACGAAGGTGCTGCGTGTGGCGTCCTCCTTATTCATCATGATCTTTTTCTTAGTTTATACGGCCTCCGGTTTCTCTGCGGGCGCTAAGCTGTTTTCCTCCGTATTCGGGCTGGATTATACGCTCGCTCTTGTGATTGGTGTGGCTGTCATTTTGATCTACACGTTTTTCGGCGGCTTTCTTGCCGTGTGCTGGACGGATTTTGTGCAGGGCTTTATGATGCTCATCTCCCTGATGGTGGTGCCCGTGATCGCACTCGCTATGCTGGGCGGCCCGGGTGAGGCGAAGGCTGCGCTGGATTCCCTGGGCGTTAGTTTCCTTAATCCGCTTTATGATAACGGCAAGCCTCTGGGCTTTGTCAGCATCCTTTCCCAGCTCGCTTGGGGCCTTGGCTATTTCGGCATGCCGCATATCCTGATCCGCTTTATGGCGATTAAGAATGAGGATGAAGTGCGCAAATCCCGCAAAGTGGCGATTGCATGGGTAGTGATTTCTTTATCTTCCGCCTGTTTCCTGGGTGCAATCGGGCGCGCGTTCTTCCTGGGCAACCCCATCAGCAACCCCGAAAATGTGTTTATTGAAATGATCGGAGAAGTCTTTACCAATCGGCTGGGCATCCCCTTCATTGGCGGCCTGCTGTTGTGCGGTATTTTGGCGGCGATCATGTCCACGGCGGATTCCCAGCTGCTTGTCACGGCTTCTTCCATCTCGGAAGATGTGTATAAAGGCGTGATCCGCAAAAATGCAAGTGATAAGAGCATGCTGCGTGTCAGCCGTATTACGGTGCTGGTGGTCAGCGCAATTGCCTTTGTGGTCGCGCTGGATCCCAACAGCAGCGTGATGGGGCTCGTCTCCAACGCGTGGGCGGGCTTCGGCGCAACCTTCGGCCCGGTGGTGATCCTGGCGTTGTTTTGGAAAAGGTCGAATTTTGCGGGCGCTGCCTCCGGCATGATCGCGGGCGGCTTGACTGTGATCGTTTGGGATTATATCAAGTTTGGCGGCGCAACGCTGGCAACGCGCACAGGGCTTTATTCACTGGTGCCGGGCTTTGCGCTCGGCCTGGTTCTGATGGTTGCGGTTAGCCTGCTGACCAAAGCGCCCTCCAAGGAGATGCTGGAGGATTACGAGGCGGTTTCCTCTCAAAAAGAGATGAAAGAGCCAGTGGAATAAACGAAATTTAGTTATTCGCAGGGGCGGTTCCAAATGCAGCGC